>Ga0209187_1002131_pt1 | contig 19835 bp, 20 predicted proteins | sample BantaG_FD_187430 | JGI IMG/M metagenome (GOLD analysis project Ga0209187, IMG submission 187430) | Marine algal microbial communities from Bantry Bay, Ireland - BantryBay_4 metaG (SPAdes) (version 2) | ecosystem: Host-associated > Algae > Red algae > Unclassified | place: Bantry Bay, Ireland...
TATAGATCCGGTAGACAGCTCTAAAATCAATATTCAAGATTGAAGATTCGATATTCAATATTAAAATATATAACTAAGTTTTTTTACCTGATTAAAAATAACGGTCTTCTCTTCTAAACAGCAATTTTTATGTACGACAAAAATCCAACCCTGGACCCACACAAACCGCTCGACGAGTCGCAGCAGGGAACGGTCTATTATAAGACTTCCGAAGACAATTCCGGGGTGGATCTGGAGAAGGGAATTCGCCACTTTTATATCGAAAGTTACGGCTGCGCCATGAATTTTAGCGATAGCGAAATCGTGGCCTCGATCCTCGGAGACGTTGGTTTTCAACCGACGCGGGATGTAGATGTAGCGGACTTAATCCTGATCAATACTTGCTCAATCCGGGAGAAAGCGGAGAAAAATGTGCGGCAGCGGTTAAGTGTTTTTAATCAGGTAAAGAAGCGCAGAAAAGGCGCTCAAGTCCTGGTTGGTGTCCTCGGTTGTATGGCCGAACGCCTCAAGGAGAAATTGATGGAGGAAGAAAAACTCGTCGATATGGTCCTCGGACCGGATGCTTACCGGGATCTGCCCAAACTAGTCGCCGAAGCAACCCAAGGTCAAAAAGGAATTAACGTTTTACTCTCCCGCGAAGAAACCTACGCGGACATCAGCCCCATGCGTTTGGACAGCAACGGCGTGGTCGCCTATATTTCGATCATGCGGGGTTGCGACAATATGTGTTCGTTTTGTGTAGTTCCTTTTACGAGAGGTCGCGAACGGAGTCGGAATGCTTTTAGTATCATTGCCGAAGCCACGGATTTGTATCAGCGCGGTTACCGGGAGGTGACGCTCTTGGGACAAAATGTCGATTCCTACAAATGGGAAAATCCGGATTCCAAGGAGCTCGTCAACTTCGCCAATCTATTGGAAATGGTCGCGCTCGTACATCCTGATTTAAGAGTCCGTTTTTCAACTTCCCACCCTAAAGATATTACCGACGAAGTATTGTACACCATCAAAAAGTACGAGAATATCTGTAATTATATACACTTACCCGTACAGTCTGGAAACAGTCGCGTCCTAAAATTAATGAATCGAACCTACGACCGAGAATGGTATTTAGAACGTGTCCGAGCAATTTACCGCATCATTCCCGGCTGTACGATTTCGGCGGATATTATTACCGGATTTTGTAGTGAAACGGAAGCGGAGCATCAGGACACGCTTAGCATCATGCGGGAGTCGGGTTATACGATGTCTTACATGTTTTATTATTCGGAAAGACCCGGTACATTGGCCGCCAGAAAGTATCCGGATGACATTCCACTGAAAGTAAAAAAACGCAGATTGCAAGACGTCGTTGATTTACAAATGGAGATGTCCCACGCCCATAATCAAACAGATATTGGAAAGACCTATAAAGTTTTAATTGAAGGAAATTCCAAAAAATCTGACCAGCAATTCAAAGGTCGTACCGGACCCAACAAGATGGTTATTTTTGATAAAAAAGAAAATCTGAAAGTAGGTGATTACGTGGAGGTGAAAATTAATTCGGTGACTCGCGCCACCCTTCTTGGGGAGATCGTTTAATTGCTACATTGCTCCTATCCACTTGCTATTTGCCTCATTCTACGCAAAAGTAAGGGCGATAAAAGGAAGCAAGTAGCCAGAAGCAAAAGGCAAAAAGCAAAAAAAGTATGAGTAAAAACAACCTCCAAGCCGTAAAACGAAGATTCGAAATCATCGGCAACGCCCCCGCGCTGGACAACGCGTTGTCCACGGCCGTCCGGGTAGCCAATACAGATTTAACGGTTTTAATCACCGGAGAAAGTGGCGTTGGAAAAGAAGTTTTTTCAAAAATCATCCACGCGCTCAGCGCTCGTAAACACAGTAAATTTATCGCCATCAACTGCGGAGCGATTCCCGAAGGAACCATCAATTCAGAATTATTCGGCCACGAAAAAGGTGCCTTTACCGGGGCTTCCGCCGAACGGAAAGGGTACTTTGAAACCGTGAATGGAGGAACCATTTTTTTGGATGAAATTGGAGAAATGCCCGCGGATACACAAGCCTATCTTTTACGGGTTTTAGAAAATGGAGAATTTATTCGGGTGGGTTCGTCGGTCACTCAATCGACGGACGTTCGGGTGGTGGCCGCGACCAACGTGGATTTGCTCGAACGGATTCGAAAAGGAAAATTTCGGGAAGACCTTTATTATCGACTCAACACCGTGCCCATTCACGTTCCTTCTCTCAAAGAAAGACGGGACGACATTTCGCTTTTATTCCGAAAATTTACGGTAGATTTTGCCGAAAAATATCGGACGACGCCCATCAAACTGGACGAACGATCCGAACTGGTTTTTGAAAATTATTCCTGGCCAGGAAATATTCGGGAACTAAAAAATGTAGCCGAACAACTTTCGGTCCTCAGCGAAGATAAAATTATTACGGCCGAAACGCTAGTAGAAAAATTGCCCAACCTGCTCAAACGAAATCTACCCGCGTCCCTTTCGTCAGAAGGCGAATCTTCTAATTTTCAGGAGCGGGAAATTTTATATAAATTATTGTTTGACATGAAAAGTGACCTGAATGATTTAAAATCACTGGTCTTTGAATTGATCAATAACAACGATCTAAATATTTCTAATCAAAAACTAAAACAACTGACCAGCCCAGGATATTCCGAATCCTATCCGGTTTACAATCAGGAAGCCCGCCCCCGCCCAAACTTTAACGATGAAGAGCACAATCCGCCAACCAATGGCAGCGTTTCTATAGGAGATCATCGTCCCATTTTACTGGATTCTCAATCTAGTCAGGAATACGAAAATAGCGAGATCATCGAGGAGAGTTTAAAACTGGCAGACATGGAAAAAGACATGATCTTAAAAGCACTTAAAAAACACAACGGAAAACGAAAAGAGGCAGCAAAGGATTTGGATATTTCAGAACGAACTTTGTACCGGAAGATTAAGGGGTATGATATTCAGATCTAGGGAATATTGAATCTTGAATGTCCAATTTTGAATATTGAACATTTAATATTCGACATTCAATATTAAAACATGGCCACACCAAAAATAAAAATTCATCCAATCATATCTCTACTTCTGACGCTTTTCCTCGTCAGCCAACCCTCCTGTTATTCCTTTAAAGGAATCTCCATCGATCCTAATATTAAAACCTTTTACGTTTCCATTTTTGATAATCTCTCCAACGACTCGCCCCCTACCCTTGGACAGGATTTTACGGAAGTACTACGCGATAAAATCAGAAACGAATCCCGACTCAACTTAAAAGATACTGATCCCGATATTGACTTTACCGGCTCCATCGCTTCCTTTCGCGTCAGCGCCGAAGCGCCGGAACCGGGCGAAACCACCTCCTTTAACCGACTCACCATTACCGTAGCAATAGATTATGTCAACAACCGCGACGAAGACAATAAGTGGCAACGTAACTTTAGCTTTTTTGCTAATTTTGATGCCAACCAAAACCTTTTGGATGTACAGGAGCAACTCATCAATACCATCAATGATCAGATTGTAGAAGATATTTTTAACTTTGCTTTTACCGATTGGTAAGGTTTTATCGTATTTTCACCTTATTTAATGAAAATTCTCATCATAATCTTGAAACACTATTGAAAGTTGAAGTTTTTTAATTCAAAATTATGAACCAAGAAGATATCCTGAATTGTATCCTGAACCCGGATCGACTTAATGAAATTACCTTTGACCGACTCAAACAGGCTTTGACTGATTATCCGTATAGTCAAAATCTACATTTTTTGCTAGCTCAAAAAAGCATGCAGGAAGAACATCCTGATTTTGAACGACACCTGAAGACTGCCTCTACTTACCTGAGTAGCCGATCCTTTCTACGCAGACAACTGAAGGGCATTGATCGACCTTCCCAGCCCATCGTAGAACCAGAGCCCGAAGCGGAACCCGCCCAGGGAAACTCCACAATTATTATAGCCCCGGAAAATCTACTGGCCAACCTTCCAGACCAAGACCTTCCTACAGTATTGTTTTTTCCCGACGCGCCCGTCGAAGAAATCGTCCCTAACCACGTAGCCGATATTGTCACCGATACTCCACCAGCAGATCAGCCACCACCAAATGAGACCTCCTCGAATATCGAAAATCTGGAAAATTCCGACCCAATTCCTCCTGTTATTCGTAAAATTTTAATGGCGGGTAATCAAATTGATGATCCCGAAATTGCTCCAATTGAAAAAAAGATCCTCGCTAAGCATGAACCAATTGTGGATCAACCCCGTATAATTCACGAACCCATTATTGAGGCTGATCCCGAAGATCCCATTACGCCCGGTAGCAATATTCCGGATTTGTCAGCACCTGAAACGGAAAAGATTCACAGAATGGAGTTGGTGGAAGAGGACTTAGAAGAGGAGGAGTTGAACGAGGAAACTCTGGAAATATTAGCATCTATTCCCCCAGTCGAAGGACCTGAAATTCAGGAATTTCCCAAACAATTTGAGTTCGACGACGAAATGGATGATTTGTTAAACGAACCTTTGATTGAGGTAGTTCCAGAGAAATTTGCTTTAAAAAATCAGGAAATTGAACTGGAGAATGAAGACGAAATACCAGATTTGTTGCTGGAAGACTTTGACGAGATATTAATTGAAGAAAATCTGGATCCAGAACCGGAAGAACCACTGACCATTCAACCTAGACTTGGTAAATGGATGAAAAAATACCAGTCCTCCGAGGAGCAGAAGCCGGAAAATAAAAAGGATAAAAAACGGTCTAAAAAGAAAAATAAGAAGAGAACCAAACAAGAGGCGATGAAAAAAGAGAAAACTAAAACAAAAGCCTCCAAGACCAAAAAGAAAGAAACCAACGCTAGAAAAGGGAAGAAAAAGAAAAAAAAGACGGCCGAACAAAAATTAAGCAAGAAAAAAGCGATTCGCAAATTTGCCAGTCGTAGTATCGTGGAAGATGGAGAGAACATTTCAATGACCCTGGCCGACCTCTACGTAAAACAGGGAAAAATAGAAAAAGCAATTGTCGCATACGAACGATTGAGTTTGATTATTCCAGAAAAAAAGGCGTTCTTTGCATCGCTAATTAAAAAACTTAAAAAGAAATAGCTCATGTTAACAGCGATGACCATTTTAATTGCCATGATTTGTGTCCTATTAATGGGTGCCATTCTAATCCAAAACCCAAAAGGTGGTGGAGTTGATGCCAGCCTTGGAGGTACGGCAACTACTCAAATGTTTGGAGCCGCCAAGTCTACTGATTTTATCGAAAAAGCAACCTGGTACCTGGCCATCACTCTATTTGTCTTGTGTATCATTACCAGCTTAATGATTACGGGAACCGGTACAGAAGGTCCTGCGTTGTTATCTGAATAATGTTAACTTTCCATAAATACACTTATGGGTACTTAACACAAAAATAAAGAAGCTATTTTACCTGTCATTTTTGGTAAAATAGCTTCTCGCTTATTAGACATACCATCAATCGAAAAACATACTATGGATTCCTTGCCATTTTGGCGCAAATCCATCCTGATATTTACTTTTATTTCTGACAAAATTTCGCAGTTTTTCATAACAATTGTGCACTATTCGGTAAATATGTCACTGTTATCGGTTTGGCACAATGCGTGATGGTATACTCATAATTATAATAAATTATTTCTACCGGTTTTCCTAGAAATCCGTGGAAGTTGAACTAGATATTTTTTTTAATTTTTTCGACACCCCTTTCTTACTCGAGGCCTTGTCGAAACCAAAACTTACTAAAACATGAAGCCAATCAATGACCGTGTGGTCGTGAAACCAGCTCCAGCTGAGGAGAAAACCAAAGGTGGCATTATCATTCCTGATACTGCTAAAGAAAAACCACAACGTGGTAAAGTCATCGCGGTAGGTCCCGGAAAAGACGGTATCAAAATGACCGTTAAAAAAGGAGATGTCGTGCTCTACGGCAAATACTCCGGCACCGAACTATCGCACGAAGGAAAAGATTACCTCATCATGCGCGAAGACGATATTTTAGTGGTACTGTAAAAACCTTTATCACTTTTCTAATTAATTCACAAAAAAATAATTATAGCAATGTCTAAAGAAATTAGATTTAATACAGATGCCCGCGAAAAACTAAAAACGGGAATCGATGCACTAGCCAACGCAGTAAAAGTAACGCTCGGACCTAAAGGTCGTAACGTCGTTATCCAAAAAAGCTTCGGCGCTCCTGCAATTACCAAGGATGGGGTAACCGTCGCAAAAGAAATTGAACTGGAAGACGCAGTTGAAAATATGGGTGCACAGATGGTCAAGGAAGTAGCTTCCAAAACTGCGGATATCGCAGGGGACGGAACGACTACCGCAACTGTTTTAGCACAAGCAATGGTAACCGCCGGTATGAAAAACGTCACCGCCGGTGCCAATCCAATGGATCTTAAAAGAGGGATTGACAAAGCCGTCAAAGCGGTAATTGCCAACCTGAAAAAGCAGACCGAAGTAATCGGTAATGACTTTAATAAAATTCAACAGGTAGGTTCCATCTCCGCTAACAACGACAACGAAATCGGTAGCTTGATTGCCGACGCAATGAAGCGGGTTTCTAAAGATGGTGTCATCACCGTGGAAGAAGCAAAAGGAACCGATACGTACGTTGAGGAAGTTTTGGGTATGCAGTTTGACCGTGGTTATCTGTCTCCTTACTTTGTGACCAACACTGAGGACATGACCACGGAATACGAAAACCCGTTAATCTTGATCCACGACAAGAAGATTGCCAACATGCAGGACATCGTGCCGATTTTAGAAAAGGCAGTTGGTTCTGGTCGTCCACTTTTAATCATCGCCGAAGATATCGAATCTCAGGCTTTAGGTGTGTTGGTGGTCAACCGTTTACGTGCTCAACTAAAAGTAGTCGCCGTCAAAGCGCCTGGATTTGGTGACCGTCGTAAGGCAATGCTCGAAGACTTGGCGATCCTGACCGGTGGTACGGTAATCTCCGAAGAGCAAGGTTACAAACTGGAAAGTACAGAATTAGCCCACCTCGGTAGCTGTGAAAAAATTACCGTTGACAAGGATAATACAACCGTTGTAAATGGTGGTGGTACCAAGAAGGCAATTAACGCTCGTATCACACAGATCAAGGCACAGATCGAAAGTACTACCTCTGATTACGATGCCGAAAAATTACAGGAACGTCTCGCAAAACTTGCAGGTGGTGTGGCGGTACTTTATGTAGGCGCAGCGACGGAAGTAGAAATGAAAGAAAAGAAAGACCGCGTAGATGATGCCCTACACGCAACCCGTGCGGCAGTAGAAGAGGGAATCGTCGTCGGAGGAGGTGTCGCACTAGTACGTGCCATCAAATCTTTGGAGAAAGTAGAAGGTGAAAACGAAGATCAAAATATCGGCATCAATATCGTCCGTAAATCTTTGGAAGCCCCCCTTCGTATCATCGCTGAAAATGCGGGTGTCGAAGGTTCAGTGGTACTGATGAACGTACTGAAAGGCAAAGGCGATCACGGTTTTAACGCTCGTACCGAAGTGTACGAAAACCTGAAAAAAGCTGGTGTTATTGATCCAACCAAAGTAACCCGTATCGCATTGGAAAATGCAGCTTCTATCGCCGGAATGGTGTTAACTACCGAGTGTGTAGTTACAGACAAGCCGGAAGAAGGCGGTGCTGGCGGAGGCCACATGCCTGGTGGTATGGGCGGCGGAATGCCCGGGATGATGTAAAGTAGCTGTTGGCTATTGGCTATTAGCTATTGGTTTCCCTCAATCGTACTTTTTTGAAAAGGTACATTTTAGAGTCCGTAATAGTTTTTAGTTTAAGCCGGGCAAATTTTATAAGATAAAAAAGATGCGATTCTCGGACGAGGGTCGCATTTTTTTGTGATCCGTGTAGATACACATGAATTGTATCTACGTAGCCTGAGAGAATCAACCGCTATATCTCCACCTCAAAATACAACTCCCCCATCTCTATTTCAACGTCTATGGATTGAAACCTAATGAGGGTCTTCAATCCTTCAAATCGACTAATCCGCCATAAATCACTCCCTGGCTTTTTATAAAACACATCCACTTGCGCCTTGTCCTGTTCTATCAATACATATTCTTGTAAGGTCGAAATTTGTTTATACAAGAAAAACTTATCACCTCTATCATAATGTGCCGTTGTCTTCGATAATACTTCAACTATCAGGATTGGGTTAACTACTGAGTTCTCATCTTGTGCTGATTTTTCGATTCCCCCACAAACTACCATCGTATCTGGATAAAAGCGTGTAAAGATGAAGTAGATTATACTGTGCTTCGGACGTTAAAGTATCTTCTGAATTTGACCACCTAAATAAAAATTCAGAACAAGTTGCGCTCTAAGTTTATTAGCATTAGCATCCGTAATTTGTGCGGTTATTGAAAGGCTTAAAATTAGGCAGTTTAGGGTAACAACTATTTTCCTCATGTTTTGTTTTTTATAAAAAATAATCCTGTGCATAATTTTCAAAAAAAAAATTTAACATTCCCAAAAGTTAATATTTTAATATTCATTTATTATATTTGACCACTCGATATTTAAATTATTAACTTCTTATTTTTAAGATGACCAAATGATATCGAAATTTTTTTAAGAAAAAGAGTGGAACTGAGAGATTAATAGCCCCTCTTTACGGAGATCTGTCAGAATTTATTCTGGCAGATTTCTTATTTTTGTGTAAACAAACCTACTATAAATATGGCAGTAACGTACGCTTTTGACGTTTACGGCACACTGGTCAATACCAGTATTATTCAAGAAGCATTGGTTCGCCTGGTGGGAGACAACGCTTCTCAACTGATGGATGCCTGGCGTAGCAAACAACTCGAATACTCCTTTCGTCGTGGCCTGATGAATCGCCATATTGATTTTTCCGTCTGCACTCGGCAGGCACTTATTTACTGTTGCCAGTACTACAATATTATTTTAACAGAAGCGGAAGAGAACAGAATTATGGAAGCCTATCGGGCTTTGCCAGCCTTTCCCGAAGTGCCAGCCGTACTTCGTGACCTAAAAGAAAAAAATATTCCTTTTTACGCCTTTTCTAACGGTAGCAGTTCTGCGGTAAAACATCTACTGGAAAACGCCAGTATTCTCGATTTATTTACGGGAATTGTCAGCACCGAAGCGGTACAAAATTTTAAACCCAGTCCACTGGTTTACCACCATTTTTTGGAGATAACCAACACTTCTCTACCCGACGCCTGTCTGGTTTCAGGGAATAGTTTTGATATTCTGGGGGCAAAATCAGCGGGCTTAAAAACCGTATGGGTAAAACGCAATGCCCACCAGTTTATTGATCCCTGGGGTACCGCACCCGATCGGGTGATTCATGACCTGGGCGAGTTGCAGGAGGTTTTCATTTGAAGTGTGCTGGAACGTAGATATGATTCATGTAGATATGATTCATGTAGATATGATTCATGTAGATATGATTCATGTAGATATGATTCATGTAGATATGATTCATGTAGATATGATTCATGAATCATATTTACATTTTAGCTATCATAAGATCTACCATGAAAAAAATGCCTTTCCTCTACTGAGAAAAGACATCTTTTATATTAACTGTTTGTGTTATAATAAAAATTATTCTGCTTTATTTTTATTTAAGTTCGCCAAGCCACGTTCTTTCTGTAAAGCTTCTACTTCCCCCATTACTCGATCAATCAGGTCGTAGTGCATCTCACTGGTAGACGCATATTCTTTTGCGGAAGAAAGGAAGTCTCCGGCTATTTCATAATCACCGTTGGTTTTAAATTCCATGGCAATTCCCATCCAGGCTACCTGAAAGTTAGTTTCAGTATTGAGAATGTCAGTGATCTCCAGATTTGCTGCTTCTTTGATTTGCTGCAAGCTACCGGTTAATTTTTTTCCATTCTTAAAGATGTAGGCAGCACGATTACTCAAGCGACCATTTCTCCAGTTAGAAATTAGTTTATCTCCGTTTTGGAAATTATAGATCGCCTTTCCACTTAGTCGGTTCATTTTCCAGTCACCGTTTAGGGTATCTCCGCTCGCCCAGGTAATCATTCCCTGGCCCTGACGCATACCGCCGTCAATCATCCCGTTAAATACACTCTTATCAGAACGGATAAGCGTCCCTTCTCCGTGTGGAATTCCATTTTGCCAGTCACCACTATATAATGCGCCATTTTTATAGCGCATTGTTCCTTTTCCATGAATAGAACCATCCATGAAAGCACCCAGATATTCATCACCATTTTCGAAGATCGCCGCACCTTGATCACCGATCATATCATCTCTCCATTCTCCGTCGTAGGTCATTTTTTTGTTGACCATTTTACCGTAACCATGACGGTGACTATTTTTAAAACTACCTTCATAATATACTTCGCTTGACCAGGTCATTTTTCCCTCTCCGTTAGGCTTACCATTTTTAATGGCGCCTTCGTAAATGCGACCATCTTCCCAGGCAACGTAGCCATCTTCGCAGTTAAGGTCTACGTCAACGCAAGTAGTTTCCACTACTCCACTGTTTCCCTGTGCTGGATATTTAACAACATACTGAGCAGACATAAAGCCTGGTATCGTTAATAGGATAAAAAGAATTAAATTAGTTGTTGATGTATGCATGGTGCTTATTTTGTTTTTAAAAATATGGAGCAAGAAAATCCAGGGGTTGGAAGGAAGAGAATTATTCAGATAAGATTTATAGGACAAAAAGCGTACCGTTCAAAACGAAAATAGCCACTATTGAATAGAACAATAGTGACTATTTTAAATATTATTTTAATTCAAAATATCTTTCTAGTTAATAATCAGCTTCTTAACTGATTTTTTTTCGGCAAATAAAATTTTACAAAAATAAATTCCCGAGCCAAAATTTTCGGTATCAATCCGTAGATTTTCTCCGCTAAAAGAACGTTGATAAGAAACTCGACCCAGAATATCGTAGATGACTACCTCATATAATTGTCCCTCAAAAGCTTCTATTTGTAGTTCTACGTAGTCGCTCGCCGGATTGGGGACCAATTGAAAAGCAAGCCCATCTAAGAGATCTTCGGTATCAACGGCACCATCAATATTGAGATCCGTCTGATAAAAACTTAGACCACCCCTAAAGTTTCCTAATAATATATCCAGCACATTATCTCCATCAATATCCGTTAAACTAATTCTGGATTCTTCGCCCACTCTGACATTATCGCCGTAAGTGTCATCGACTAGATTAAAGGCTCCATCCAGATTGTTTTCGATATTATCGTACCGATAAATACTTCCAAAATTGCTGCCAGAGAACAAGGTATAACTTCCATTAAAGTCCACAAAAACTGGCGCAGACATTCCAATATCAAAGCCAAAAATACCAGTATCTACTTCTCCAAAAAAAGGATTATTGGGCGCATTATCGTGTACGGGCTGAAAAACCGGATCAGTGGGCGTACCCATATTTGGTAAATAATTTAGATTCCCATTTCGTTCTCCAATTACTAAATCCAGGGTACCGTCCCGATTGATATCTACCAAGGTCGGCGTACTATTTTGACCAACGTCAATCCCCAGATAATCCGGCGTAATCGTAAATTGAAAAGTGTTGCCCGCACCAGCCGTATTCTCTCCATAAAACAGCAAACCTTTCTGATAACCAACGAACATATCCAGATCACCATCACTGTCCAAATCTCCAAAAGTGGGCGCAAAACCCCAGGCATTGCTAGCGTATTGAGAAAAATTTAAATAGTCATCATCAAAAAGGGTAAAGGCGGGCTCGGTTGCTGTTCCAGTATTTCGGTATAAAAATAACCGTGGGTCTCTTTCATTAAATGGTACGTAAAAAGTATTCGTACCTACTATAATATCCTGCAGACCATCCTGGTCAAAATCTACGAATACCGGACTACTACCACTACCCATGTCAATGGTATTGTGGGTCAGTAAATCTTTTCTTTGAAAATTAAAATCGGGTACCGCATCAGTTCCATCATTACGATAGTACCATAGATTCAGATAATCTTCCACTCGACGGGGAGAATTTGGCGCCGCTAATAAATCGCGTTTTCCATCATTATTAATATCTACAAAAAAGGAAGCCGGAAAAGCAGGTAGATCCACCGGGACATCGGTCGATGGATAATTACAATCCTGATCAGTCATGGTCGCCATATCCGCACTACCGCCGTTTTCTAAAAAGGTCAAGGCATTAAAAGTAATATCTCCCAGAACGACCTCTTTGTCGCCGTCGCCATCATTATCAAAAGTAAGAATCGTAGATCCCGCGTGTCGGGTATCCCCCTGTAAATCGGTAAAACCAGTACAACAGGCACCCTCCTCAATCGGTAGACAAACACAGGTGGACAGTCCGTCTTCAAAAACACCTCCGAAACAGTCCGTCTCCCGATCAAAGCTTAAACTGTCTACCCCAAATCCGTCTTCTACCGATTGATTGGTAAAATATTCCATATACCCACCGTTCACCCCAAAAGAAATAATGTCTAGATCTCCGTCCCCATCAATATCATCAATCGCCGGTAGATCCTGGGAAGAAACATATAAATTGGTAAAACTTCCGTTGCCCATACGAAAAGGAATCACATTAAACTGAAACTGCGGGAAATAAAAATCAGTAAATTTTAATTCATCGTCTTCGTAATAACCCCGTAGCACTTCTACCCCCGAAATACCGGGTGTCCGAACCGCCGTAAAAATATCCATTGCGCCATCCTGATTGAAATCTCGCAACAATACCCAATCCACCAAATCCGGAAAATTTTCTGCGTAGCGGGGCGCGTAGGTATATTCGGCCTGATTGGCGATTCCATCATTTAAATAAACAATAGACACATTCCCACTACGATCAAATACGTAGAGATCCATTAGTCCATCATTGTTAAAATCTGCTTTAGAAACCTGTGGTGAATTGATACCTCCCGTCCATGGATTTTTGATCTCCGTATTATTAACCATAAAATCAAAATTCAGGGGCGGAAAATCCTGTCCCATCAACGCTACGGTAGAGAAGATAGATAATGCTAAAAAAATACAAACTCTGATAGAAATCATAGGCTAACTTTGGTGGTACGAGAATAAATTTGTTACTTGGAAATTCCTAAGTACAGGACAAAACTTATGATTGCCACAAAGACACAAAGGTTTTTTCCTTCGGAAAAAATTAAATTTCCTGGTGTCTTTGTAGCTCCATAGATTACGCATTTTATTTTATTCTGTATTTAGTAGAATTTGTTTATTAAACAAGGTACCTTTTGGTAAAAATACACATTACATAATGAGAAACTACTGCTTACGCTATTTGTTGTTTTTGATTTGTACGCTAGTATACAATAGCGCAATTGGACAAACCGACCCCCAATCTCCGATTTTCCTGACGGACTATCAAATTCAGATGGAAAAAGACGTTCTTATTTTTAATGCTCCGGGGATTAATGGAACCACCACCATGAGTATTAGCAGCAGCGAAGACCCACATTCGCTAAACTTCAGAAACGGTAAAGCGACCTTTCCTTATCCAGTGACGCAGAAGGGAGAACTACTTTTATTTACCCATAAAAATTCCGTTGGTAAAAATCATTATAAGCTGGTCCATGTATCTAAAAAATCAGATGGTTCTCACCGGGTGAGGAATATTCCGATGTGGTTGTCTCTTATTCCTCCGCTGATTGCGATCTTACTTGCGCTGGTTTTTAAAGAAGTAATTGTCTCTCTTTTTATTGGTATCTGGGCCGGTGCTTTTGTGGCAGGCGGATTAAGAATTGAATCTCTTTACTATTTTCTGGTTTCGATTTTTGAGGTAGTAGAAAAATATGTGGTCAAAGCATTGGCCAACTCCGATCATATTTCGATCATTATTTTCTCCCTGATGATTGGTGGAATGGTCGCCATTATTTCTCGAAACGGCGGAATGGCGGGTATTGTAAAATCATTGTCCCGCTATGCTAAAGATGCCAAAAGCACGCAGTTCATAACCTGGATATTAGGAGTAGCCATATTTTTTGACGACTACGCCAATACGCTAATTGTAGGAAATACGATGCGTTCGGTGACCGATAAATTTAAAATTTCCCGAGAGAAACTAGCCTATATCGTAGACAGTACTGCTGCTCCGGTTTCGGCGGTGGCTTTTATTACGACGTGGATTGGTGCAGAGTTGAGTTATATTGCCGATGCTACGGCGGGGTTGCAGGGGTTCGATGCGGGAATGACGCCTTATGCCTTATTTGTGAGTTCTTTGCGTTATTCTTTTTATCCAGTTTTAACACTCACCTTTATTTTAATTTTAATTTTCACCCGCCGGGACTATGGTCCAATGTGGAAAGCAGAACACCGCGCCCGTACGACCGGACAAGTGAGTAGTGCACGTAACGAAGAGGAGGACGAACCAGATATGGAAGATTTATCGCCCGTAAAAGGAGCTCCGCTAAAATGGTATAACGCCGCAATTCCGGTATTTACAGTTATTTTACTCACCATTTTTGGATTGATTGATACGGGCATCGCTTCGGCGTATGGAGCGCTCGTAGCAAAAGGGGTCACCCCGTCTTCGGAAGCATGGGGAGATGTATGGCCGTTGATGTCAACAATAAGTGGTGAAGACGCTTCCTTCTTTGTAAATGTCGGAGAACTGATTGGACTTTCCAATTCTTACGTGGCGTTACTTTGGGCTTCCTTCGGCGGTCTACTGGTTGCTATCTTAATGACTGTGGGACAAAAAATCATGAAGCTACTCGATACGATGCATAATATGACCATTGGATTTAAAACCATGTTGCCCGCTTTAATTATTTTGACCCTGGCCTGGTCCCTAGCGATTACGACCGAGGAACTACATACGGCTACCTATATTACCAATTTATTGCAAGACAGTTTGAGTCCTTATTTAATGCCGGCGATTATTTTTGTGCTGGCTGCCTTTATTGCATTTTCTACCGGATCGAGTTGGAGTACGATGGCGATTTTGTATCCGATTGCGATTCCGACAACGTGGGCTATTTGTCAGACGCAGGGAATTGATCCGGATATTAGTATGGAAATATTATTGAATGTGATTGCCACGGTACTAGCGGCTTCGGTGGTGGGTGATCATTGTTCACCGATTTCGGATACGACGATTTTGAGTTCCCTGGCGAGTGATTGTAATCATATCGATCACGTACGGACGCAGTTGCCTTATGCGTTGACGGTGGGTGTAACAAGTTTGGTAGCGGGGAGTATTGCGACTTTTTTGGGAGGTGGGGCTTTGATTTGTTTGTCGTTGATGGTGGTGAGTGCGGTCTTGCTTTGGGGAGTTGTTCGGAAGTTTGGGAGGGAAGTTAAATAATGAATGATGAATGTCCAATTGAGTCTGCTCCGATAAGTGGTTTTTCTCGTCTCGGCTGACAGCCGAGAAGGGCGCTGAGCGAACGTGTATATCTTTTATTGTGAAATTCTTATACATTAAGCTATATTCTAAATATGATCAAAGTTTTTCTCTATCAATTGAAAACTCTAACGAAAAGAAAAAAATCATCTTCTTTGCAACAGCTTCCTATTATACAAGAAATTTTAACGTGTACGGTTTGTGAGCCGGATTTGCCGATGGGTGCGAATCCGATTGTGACGGCGGTTAAAGAAACCAAGATTGGTTTGATTAGTCAGGCGCCCGGACGGATTGCGCACGTGAGTGATCTGGCGTGGAATGATGCGAGTGGACGGAGACTTCGGGAGTGGCTGAATGTGACGGATCCCGTGTTTTATGATCCGAAGAATTTTGGGGTATTGCCGATGGGATTTTGTTATCCGGGGAAAGGAAAATCGGGAGATTTGCCCCCGCGAAAAGAATGTGCACCCCTCTGGCACAAACCACTATTGGCAGCCTTGCCCAATGTCAAAATCTTTTTATTGATTGGCGCGTACGCCCAAAAATATTATCTTGGGAAAAGTAGAAAAAAGAATTTGACGGAAACGGTAAGGGCATACGAAGAATACTTGCCTAAATATTTTCCGTTGGTCCACCCTTCTCCGCTTAATTTCCGTTGGTTGAAAAAAAATCCGTGGTATGAGGAGGAAGTACTGTCTGTGTTGCAGGAACAGATTAGCAATATAATTCTGGAATAATAATCCATCATTTTAATCGGTAAGGAAAAGCAAAGTGATTTTTTGCTTGCTCGTTTAGAAGTTTTCTTAATAATTGTATTTCCCCGCAATTCCCTATCTTTGCGGAATGAAAAAATTAATCTTTCTTGCCATCCTTATTGGGATATTGCTATCTAGCTGTGGAGAACCAAAGCCGAAAGTGCTGCGCCTCGCCGTGGCTTCCAATCTTCAGTATGTCATTAACCCACTCGTGGACGCCTTTAAAAAAACGAATCCGGGAGAAACGGAAATCATTTTAGGCTCGTCGGGAAAACTGTCTACGCAGATTATTAATTCCGCTCCTTTTGATGTGTTTATCTCTGCCGACCAAAAATATCCATTGGAATTACACAAAAAAAACTTAACGCTAACCGCTCCGGAAACGTATGCACAGGGAGAACTCGTTTTATGGTCGCTGGCCACCGATGAAAAACTGGATTTAAATATCCTCGACCTTAGTAAAATTGAGCATTTTGCGATTCCCAATCCGGAGATTGCGCCTTATGGAAAAGTGGCGGTAGAAGCCCTTAAATTTTATGGCTGGTACGACCAATTAGAAAAGAAGCTGGTCATGGGAGAAAATATTTCACAAACCAATCAATTTATTATCAGTAAAAATGCACAGTTGGGAATGACCGCACTTTCGTCGGTCGTAATTGAACCCATGAAAAAGCAGGGTGTCTGGACAACGTTGAATCCCGATTCCTTTACTCCTATCCGGCAGGATGTTGTGGTTTTAAATAAATCGAAAGAGAGAGGAACTGAAACGGACGCTACTGCTTTTGTCAAGTTCCTAAAAACGGAAGAAGCGCAAAATATTCTACAAAAGCATGGTTATAAAATTATACAAACAAAATAGATGAATTATGCGCCCATCATTTTGAGTTTTCAGCTGGCTTTTGTCACGACGCTTTGTTTATTGATGATTGGAATTCCGCTGGCTTATTGGCTCTCGGAAAGTCGGAGTCCGATAAAACCCGTTTTAGAAACCATTGTCAGTTTACCACTCGTATTACCTCCGACGGTGATTGGTTTTTATTTATTACTCGCTTTTAGTCCCGATAGTTCCATGGGATATTTTTTTAAAAATATGCTGGGAATAGATTTTATTTTTAGCTTTTCCGGATTAGTAATTGGTTCTATTATTTATAGTTTGCCATTTATGGTTCACCCGATTCAGGCGGGGTTAAGTAATCTACCCGAAAATTTGTCCGAGGCAGCTTACGTTTTAGGCAAGTCGCGGTGGACTACTTTGAGAAGCGTTTTATTACCAAACATTAAACCCGCTTTATTTACTGGCATGACACTAACCTTTGCTCATACGGTGGGAGAATTTGGGGTGGTGTTGATGATTGGTGGCAATATTCCTGACCAAACCCGGGTAGCCTCGATTGCCATCTACGATCAAGTAGAAGTCCTGAATTACGGAGCGGCCCATCAGTATGCGTTGATTCTCCTGACTATTTCTTTCGTTGTTTTGCTCCTGGTTTACGTGGTGAACGGTCATTATTTTAAAAAAACTGATCGTGCTGGAATTTGATCTAACCAAACAGTTTGGGAAAAGAAATACTGGTTTTTTACTGGAAGTAAAAGAGCAGTTACCCGCAGGTAAAATTATCGGTATTTTTGGTCCGTCGGGTGCGGGCAAGAGTAGTTTATTGCGTTTATTATCCGGTCTGGAAAAACCGGATCAAGGATATTTAAAGATCGACAATACCGTTTGGATAGATACGACCCAACGGATTTTTTTAACCCCACAAAGGCGTTCCGTCGGTTATCTATTTCAGTCCTATTCCTTATTTCCCAATATGACGGTAGCCGAAAATTTGGCTTTTGCCGCCGAAAAAAAAATAGATTCAACACAGCTGGAAGAGCTCCTGGCGGTCATTCAGATGACCAATAAAAAAAATCTGTATCCGAGCAGTCTTTCCGGAGGAGAACAACAACGGGTCGCGCTGGCCAGGGCACTTGTTCGACGTCCGGTCTTACTCTTGCTTGACGAACCACTGGCCGCACTGGACGAAGCCATCCGTACCACTTTGCAGACTTATATTTTAGCTTTACACAAACGTTTTCAACCGACCACTTTACTAGTCAGTCACGACCGTCAGGAATTGGCGTACCTTTGTGATTTAGTGCTAGAAATAAAAGCGGGAAAAATAGTACAAACCGGGACGCCAGAACTTTTATTTGAAGACACCCAAACGATTGATTTGACCACCGACAGTTTTCGTGTACTGTCCTTAACCCGAAACGAAGACAAACTGATTGTCGAATTAGTCGCCGGAAAGCAAAAAATAAAGATGGCTTTAAAACATGCTTCCTGGCCAGCGTTAAAAAGTGGCGATACCATTCAGTTAACGGGGACAGAATTTATTCTGTTATCCACAAAAATTAATTCTTGAACGTACCGCAAAATATACTCGTAAGACTCCCCAACTGGCTGGGAGATATGGTGATGTCTTATCCGTTTTTGGATAGTTTACAGCGGACTTATCCGGAAGCGGAGATTACGATTATTGCCAAAAAAGGATTGGAGGCACTGGTTCCTTACCTTGGAAATTTTACGAAAGTGATTCCATTTTCAAAAAAAGAATTTCCGGGATTACGGGGCGCTTACCGTTTTGGTCAGCTGGTCGGAAAAGATCCGATATTTGATCTATTCATTTCTTTACCCGATTCTTTTTCCGCGGCGGCGATGGGCTATGCGACGGGGGGGCGCCACCGGGTAGGTTACCGAAAAGAATTGCGTCAGTGGATGTTGACGCATTCGACCAATTTTCCTGCGACGGAAACCCACCGTTCGGAAGTTTACCGAAATTTACTCGTTCATTATAATCCGGCCACCCAAATTGATAAAGTAGATTTTTTACAAATAGAAAATCCGGAAAAAGTATTTTCACTTCCCGCAGGCAAGAACCTGGTCTTTAATGTAAATTCAAATGCGGACTCCCGACGGTTACCGGTTTTTAAGGCGCTGGAGTTTATAAATTATTGGCTGGAGACGACGGATTATCAGCTAATTCTTCCAGGACATCATAGCGAATTTGACTACGTAGAAAATATTGTCAAACTTGTAGGCAGACCGGATCGAATTTTAAATCTGGCGGGTAAAACGAGTATTCCAGAACTGATGGCGGTGCTACAGCAAGCGGATCAGATGGTGACAACCGATACGGGAATTGCGCATCTAGGGAATGCCATGGGGACGCCGACGGTGATGTTTTTGGGTGCAGCGGACGAACGGGTGACGGCTCCAATTTTTGCTGAAAATCTACAAATGCCACGAGTGCCAGGTCTGGCGTGTGCTCCTTGTGTAAGGAATACTTGTGGGGTGGGCGGAGTGCCTTGTTTGACGGGATTAAATGCCACGTTTTTTAAGCTAAAAAGCTAAATAGTCTTTCCAGTTAATACTGTCGGTTAATTTGATGCTAATCGAGGCGGTGAAATGCGATTTATGCCGTAGCAAAATAGCTTGCCTCGGCTGAAAGCCAGGGAGTTTTTCACCAACGAAGAGTAGCAGCAAATTAAACAGCCAAATGTTATAAGTTATTCTTTTAATGATCCTAAGCTTGACTTTACTATTTTTTTGTAGAATTTATTAAAGCGATTAAATACTACAACGAAAACGTAAGCTGTTCATTATCAAATGGTAATCAAAAATTTTATTACAACAAAATCGATATTCAAAGCCATTTTTTCTGTTTA
>Ga0209187_1002132_pt1 | contig 19827 bp, 28 predicted proteins | sample BantaG_FD_187430 | JGI IMG/M metagenome (GOLD analysis project Ga0209187, IMG submission 187430) | Marine algal microbial communities from Bantry Bay, Ireland - BantryBay_4 metaG (SPAdes) (version 2) | ecosystem: Host-associated > Algae > Red algae > Unclassified | place: Bantry Bay, Ireland...
CTGACAAAGACCTCCTGGAGTGGTTCCTGGATGTGCATGCAAGGAGCTGCAAGCGTGTGCCTTTGTCTCTTGCAATTCCTCGGCAGAAGGCTTTGCAGGTTGGGCGTCCCGTCATGGCCTTGTGAACGTTGCTCTGCATGGCAGCGGCGCTTCGGCCTACGTGTAGGAGGCAACTGAGTGCATGGCAGCCATCCGCCAGCAGCTTGAGGGTGCTAATCTTGACCTGATCCACAACGTCGACGAGACCGGTTTGCTATACCGGGGGCTACCGTCGCGCTCAAACGTGCCCTCGAAGGACCGCCGCACTGCACGTGGCTCGAAGACGATGAAGAGCAAGGACCGAGTCACCTTTACTCTCTGCTGCATCGCGACGGGTACCCACAAGGAGCCGGTCACGATGATTGGCAAGGTAGCTCAGCCGATGTGCTTCCAATGCGAGGGCAACGCGAGCCCGCTGCCGTACTTCTCGCAGAAGTCAGCTTGGATTGACGCTTCTATCCTCAAGCGCTGGTTCGAAGAGGTGTTCGTGCCGGCGGTTCAGTCGCGCACCGTGCATCATGTCTACTTGATTGTGCAACCTTGGCTGCAATAGCTCCACCTCGCACCTGCAGGTCACTACCACCCAGCTGCCTCCAAACACGACCGCTGTGTACCAGCCGCTGGATGCCGGCATCATCGTGCTCCTGAAGAACCGGTACAAGAAGCGGCTTCTTTACCGCGTTGTCTGCAACTTGGAATCCCTTCTGCACAATGGGGACGCCGACCCTCGAGTTGCAGGCGGTGGGGGCCTTGACGAGGGGGACCAAGCTCACCTGCGAGATGCGGCCAAGTTCATTGTTGAGAGGTGGGATGAGATGCTTGGGGACCAGATCGTGCGCTGCTGGTTGAAGGCGGATTGCCGGCCCACTGAAGCAGTTCCTCGTCTGAGTCTCCAGCTGAGCGACATCCAAGTTGTGGCCGAGCCGGCCGACATGGACGTGTCCCACTTGGTGGCCATGACGGCCAATACCTCCCTTGAGCATGAGTTTGTCGGCCTCAGTGGCCAGGAACAGGTCCTGGCGGTGCGGCGCTGGCTGACGGCAGACACTGATGTTGAGGCCACTGACCAGACAGTTCATATGGTCTTGACTGGGGGGGATGATGAGGAGTGATAGCGTGAAGGCGGGGTGGGAGGCATGTGAGTGTGATCACGTTTATTGCCAAGTCAATCAAATAATGGATGTATTTCTCGCCAAGTTCCTGGTAAGTCCTGCCAGTCGTACTCTTTTCTCCATTTTGGGATACTGTATTCATACAATTGCTGCGGATCGGCAAGTCGACAGATGCTCGCGGAAGTCGCTCCTGACAGTGTAAACAAATGGCAGTGGACATATCTGAATAATGCCTGTACCCGCCCCGAGAACTGGCCAACAGCGAATTTAAGACTTGTTTCTGCAACGTGTGCCCAATATGGCGTTGGCCCGACATTGGTGGGAATGCTCTGACCGGCCCTGGCACGCTGCAAAACAACGTCAGCACGCTCGATTTCAGCCGTGTGCAGGCTGCTTCGGCAGGGGCTACAAGCCTGGGAATCTTGTCCGATTTACATGGTAAGTACACCCCCGGCACACACGGCCGTCGCTGCCCAGTAGGGTTGTGCATCACGCCCCTTTTTGGGTAGCGGGCCCGCAACCCCGCGGGGTGGGCGATGCACGCCTAATCACGCCCTTCTGCACGCCGCCAATATTGGCACACCCCTCTCACGCCCGTAATGTAGCCCCCATGTTTTGACATTTACTTGATAGGCGATTCAAAGTACCTCATACTCTTGCAATTCAGATGGTTCAAAGGACCACAAAATTGCCAGAAAACATGGAGGAAACAGCTGCATGCGATACACTCTCTTGGCCTGTGCCACTCTGCGTCAGAGATACTTTGCAGCATCACGGGACGTCGGCTCGCCTGACCTCCACCGGCCGCCCCACCGCCCGCAGTCCCACCCATCTCACCGCGCATCAAGCCAGAGCAGGTGGTCATCAAATCATTCTCGGTCATGGCCGCGCGGGTGTCCTAGTCGCCAGGACGACCAACGTCCTGTCCAAGGACGCCGGCACCAGCCGTGGCGCATCGGGCGACCTTCTCGTTCAGGAGGCGCGTAGTTCGCCGCCGGCGTCCCCTCCATCACTGCCTTCGGCCTGGTCCTTGCCGGCGCGCGATGCGTCGCATTCATCGTCCTCACTGGCGCCCGTGTCGAGGTGCCCCTCTGCGTCCTCCCTGGCTGATGACAGCAGGTGGCCGTTGCTGTGCCCATCTCGCACAGATGGCGCCCGCGCATCACGGCGTCGAGCACCTTGGTTGTGGGCACACGACGGAAAAATGGTCCCCACGTCTCATAGCGTCAAGCACCTTGTTTGTGGTCGCTCGACGGAGCAGAATGACACCGCGCCCTAAAAAAGTAGCGAAGGTGGCACGGAACTGCACCGAAAAATATTTGGTGGACTGGCGCGCCAAGAGCGCATTAGAAATGATGTACTCTTTCGCCAAGCACGCCCCAATCACGCCCCCATATTTCTGGGCGTGCAGGGCGTGACACGACCAAAACACGTGAAATTGCACGCCCCAGGCGAGCAATTTAGCACGCCCTGGGCGTGTTGCACAACTCTACTGCCCGGGGAGCTTGTAGCCCATGTGCCTGACCCCCCTCCCTCCAGATGACATGCATTCGCCCCCCCCTCCTCACAGGGAGACGGATGCTCGTCCTTATTCAATCCTAGCCACAAAATCGAGGAATTCACAGTATAGGCCTGCGGCCCGATTTGCTCACGCAGCCACATCGATTCTGGAGGTCGGCGTGACGCGAAATCGAGATCTTCCCCCAGTGATCCTCATATCAAGTGGAAGGACTCCCCGGGGTTTTCCGGTGGACCGTCCTGGCCTAATCTCAAACTAAGAATAGGATAGGGCGAGATCTATGACGCAAGACCGTCCTGGAAGCAGTCCCGACGGTGGCGTTCGGACTTTACTCAGGATCATCGTTGAGATCAAACGAGGATCACTGGAGGACTGTTCCGCAGATGGTCTGCCGGATCAAATGGAAAATTAATCGGCGCCTTGATCGCTGGGGGGGCTAGAAATGGCTGGCCAATGAGCACACGGAGGACGTCCGCCGGTGGTCCACCTTGAAGGACGTGTCCTTCGTACCTTTCCTATTGTCAGAAAGGGGGATCGGTGCAGAGTGTCCGAGCCGGGAATCTGCCGAGCAGCTCCAACTCATGCCGATCAGCAGATCAGAGCCTCCCTCGCCATAGGTACACCGAGATGAGCGTCCGTCGATGCTTGAGGTGCCACACCGCATTCGCATCGTGCCGGTGTCCTGTGCCTTGGGCCCTTGATCTCGCTGTGTATCCCCGTCAAAGAGGTCCTCGGCTGTGTCCCTCTTGGTGCTCCTCCGGGCGTACGTATGCGGTGTCAACGTGCAGTGTCGGATACTGTGCTACGCACGCACAGGCCCCCTTTCCTGGTCGCCATGAAGCGTGGCAGGCGCGGTCCACGAGGTTCTGCGTTTTTCAATCTCACTGATGCCAACCTGTTTCATTTGCGAGCACATCCCACGAACTCGGATGCTGCAGAGCATGATGTCGGACGTGAAGGCGACGGTGGGGGCTCGGCAGGCAGACCCCAACCTGTCCCTGGCAGAGCGGTACCACGAGCGCCCGATATGGAGGAGTACGACGACGTCGCCCTGTCAACAGAATCTGAAGCAGAAGCTTACCCATCAGACGACACAGAATTGTTGAGTGCATCTGAGCACCCTGATGAGGGGTTTGCAACACGTCGCGAGTTCTTATGTTATGGGTACCTCTATGGGCGAGTGAGCGTGACGCTCAGACAATATCACATGATGCGAGAGGCCGAGAACTCCTTTATTCAGCCGGAGGAGTGGCCCTCGAGGTGGTGCTTACGGCAGTTGCGCAAGCACATGCTGAAAGCTGCCATACCACTGCGAAGAGAAACGAACGCACGTCAGATTCCCGTTAGCAAAGGAAGAGCCTTGCGAAAACTGCCCGACGCAGTCCTGTCGTAAATTCCTTTCTCTGAGCACGTAAAGCGGGACTTCGGAGATCCCAAGACGGCTGCTCTTTTCCACAGTAACGGGGAATCGTGCACGGGCACAGCTGAGTGGCCTGTAGAGTTTTATCAGACTGTAGTTGCCAGGGATCCCGCGAGGTATAACGTGAAGAACGTCCTGTTCCGAGACCGGTACAGGTACGACATTGGATGTATCGCCCAGGTCTCTCTTGATACAGCTACGACGTTCAAGGCCAGTCTGATGAGCACGGCCATTGTTTGTGACGGCAGCTTCACTACGTCCGCGTCCACGTATGCTCCCCAGAGCGCACTTCGACTTGGGGACTCCCTCGCGCAGTTTTCTGCTTTTCCTGATTTCGTACCGCCCGCGAACTGGGCACCATGCTGCACTGAGGGACGCAGGTTTACTCTGCGGTTCACGCGGTCCGATGGCGTACTGGTTCTTGCCGTGAAAGCATCAGCCATGATGTCACAATACTCGTGGTCCGCCTTAACGTCACTACGGCCACTAAAGCTCTCGCAGGCAGCAGAGCCCCCTGAGTGTCCTCTCCCGGAACATGACCCCTACACGCTGTACGTTTCATTGTACGGTGATGAGTTCAACGTATACAAGCGTCGACGGGAAAGCCTGGAGGGCTACTATGGAGCATACACATCTCTCAGCATCAAGGATCGTGCGTTTTCTGTTCGTCCACTGTTTTATTTGCCACCAGGAGCAAACCCGGACGCACTGCTCAAGCGCGTGGTGCAAGACGTACTCCTCACGAGCAAGGAAGGTTTTCACGTGTATGATGCCTTCAAACTGCAGAACGTGGTAGTTCGTGTGTATTTGTGTCTTGGTCTTTGTTTTCTGGATGGCTGCAAAGTTTTCCAACTCGGTCGGTGCCCCAGACATAGAGCACTGCACTAGCTGCGACATTGTCCAATTGAAGACCACTACAGCTCGGTAAGAGCGAGCCATGAGCAGCACGACCTATTTTGACGTTAAGGAATCTCGTTACTCTCGAACGCAAGAGCAGACTGCGCTTACCATGTCGGCCGTGAAGAGCTCCCCACAGCTGTCTGCGGAATCCGTGAAGGATGCACTGCTTCTTAATGGCATATCCGATCAGTCCGTCAGCCTGATCATGCGTCTTGAAGAGGCACGGGGTCCCGGGAGCTTCGACATACACGAGCATGTGGTTGTAGCCCCCTCACACCTACATTACTACAACATCGGGTCAAACCTTTTAATGGGAGCCTACGATGCCTTATCAGTGGAGCAACGGGACTCATTTACAAAGCAGATGCGTCGCTGTGCGAAGTATGTCCCGACGCACACAGTCTTGTCGTCGTTCGAACCCGAAAAGATGGGTGGCACAACCCTCTTAATGTCAGAGTATCTCAGTGCTCTTCATGCCCTCCGACAGTTCTCTACCGCACTTTTTTACCTCCCAACAGCTGCCTCGGATGGCGAGGAGGCCGTGCTAACGAGGCCTACTGTCGCTGAGCTTCAAGTCTTTGGCGAGAGTCTGATGATTGAACTGCGTCGGCTGGTGCCATTCAACGGGTCGTGGGAGGGACCATCTGTGCACCGTTTACTAGAGCTCTTGTATCGCACTCTTCCGCTGGTGCAGCTCAGGCCGGCCATATGTGAGCTCATTTTTGAGAGATTTCACCAGCTGGCAAAGCGTGAGGTAAGCCAGAGCAACAGCTGGAACCCCGCTGAGTATGCCATACAGAGGTGGAGAGACACAGAACAGTACTCCCGAGTGCTATCTTTACCAGACAAATATAAAATACCCGCTTGATGGCTCATTGGTAGACGAGGCAAGCAGCTCAAGGCCGTCTCTTTCTACAGCCTGGGTCCGAGCAGAGGTAATGCCGCCACAGTCAATGATGCTTGGCGTGGCATGAACGCTGTGCGCACGCTCCTGGGGCCCAAAGAAGATGTTTGGAAGCGCCATGCGCCCAACGCGGCCCTCACACTTTAACGGAAGGCCGCGAGGAAAGAGCGATCGATAATTATCGGAGAAGGGTCCACAGTGTCCATTGTTGACATTATACCTGAAGAGCCCCGCTCTGGAACGAGAGATATGAACCACAAGAGATTTGGTCGCGTCCACTCCATTGCAACCGTCAACGGCGAGCTTCACGTTGCCTACGAGCCATGGAGTGTACCGCACATGGCCTTCTCCGTCTTGAGCGAGCCGGCTGTCGTCGCTGTTGACGGAGCAGCTGATGTTACCATTGTCCCTGCCGACCGCGTGGGCCAATTGGCATTTGTGCTTCCTTGTGGGCAGCGTAATGTCATGTTTACCAAACGTTCGGGCTTCCACTTTAAGAGTGGGTGACTGAGAGTGAATTGTGTTTTTTAATCCTTTCTGACGTGTACGTCGGACTCGGCTCATGGTTTGAATACTGTACTGCACCAAAAACAACGAGCAAGGGACCTACGATGCACTCAAGAGCAAATGAGAAGAAGTTGATGAATATTCCAACAGGCTATATGTGACAGCCAGCAATTAGAGGCAGTACGAAGAAACATACATACTGCGCATGGAAAAGCCAAAATCAAGAAGCATAGAAAACACACAAATGACATCGCTCATGCATTAAGTCCCACTGACAGCTTCTTCAATTCATCCACCAAGAGGTAAACAGAGCTGTTCGAGAGCCGCTGCACCACCACAGGAGCATGGCAACCAATGAGACGCCTCTGCGCCGAAGAGCCCTGGCGAAGTCGATCGTGCTCGCTTCCGAACATGGTCGGTGCGCAGCGCACTCAGCACAGAAGAGCAGTAGGTCCAGCTTCTTCTCCTAGCTGTTCCATGCACGTTGGGCAGACAATGACCGAGAGCCAAACGACTACACCGCAATGAGGGCAAGACGTGCCATCAACTGAATAGTCTGTGACTGATCTTGTATCCTCATTGGGCAGCACCAAGGCTGTCCCTTTCGGCTGTATGGAGTTAAGCACGATAAAATTCGTCACGCCCCTGGATGCCCGCATCATGTAGACGATGGTGGCCTTCCTGCCAGCCCAGTCTGTGTCTGGTCCCATGTCCAAAAAGGCATGCGTATCGTCAAGGTACTTTCACAGGTACGACACCATGACTTTGATATCCCGTTGGAACTGTTCTGGCTCTGACGCCTGACGCGTCTTCGCGTCGCCGCTCCACCATTCCCCAGCAGCGAGCTTCTGGGCCGCAAGCACCAGCAGCTTTTCAAAGGGGATGTGGATAGTCAGCTTATTGCGCCTGTGCTCGGCGTGTTCCATCGCATAAGAAAACCAGGCTGTGCAGGCAGTGTTCACGGCGGAGGCCACGTTTGGTCCCCCATTGAAGCCTCTGTGAAGGACGCCGTAACCCGTGACAGCAAAGTCCCCAGGCTCCATCTTGTGGAATCCAACTCGTACACCACGAGCCGGAAACAGCGTTGCAGGCCACAAGCACGCCTTTACAGCAAGAACTGTCCGTACGTCACCTCCGGCCGCTTCCAATACAACCGGGTCCATAAGCTCTCGCATCACGCGCTCCGCGAGAGGGCGTTCCGACGCCGGGATGAACCACCAAAACTTGCTCGCTCCGGCCTGCAAGTACGAACATGATTGCAACAGACTGTCCTCAACGTGCCAGCTGAAGCGATAGCCTTGGGACCCAATGTACAGCAAGCTCGTTTTGATACCTTCGTATGTGGACGCTGCGCCAAGCATAGTGTGGTTATTCAATGTGCGAGGGTTCGCAAATCGCTGACGAGGCGGGCAAGCATCGGCATGGGCAGTACACGCAGGGTCACCGAGACTCCTACTGCACACATCCTTGTCGGCAGGTGACATGTCTGAAAGATAGTACACATCTACGGGATCAAGGGCTCCACCCATCACAGCCCTCTCTTTGCCGGCAGCTGTGACTCATCGCACCCAAGTCGCGCTGGGATCGTTCACACTGGCAAGGAAGCGCGTCACACCGAAGTCCCGGTATGCGGCTTGAAGAGCGTTTGCACTCTCATCGACTTTGGCTCTGAGTTCCGCACCTGACATACGCTTTTCCATTTCTAATGGCAGCTGTGCCCTCAAGTCTTTGCGCTTGACGCTGAGGTCAGGCGCAGGCCTACCAGAGAATGATGAGAACATAAAGGTAGGGAGCTGCGGAAATGTTTGAACGCGCACTCTGAGCTTGTCCCCGGAATGTCGCTTTGGCAGTCGACTAGAGACGGGGTGCCTCTCGCGTGCTACTATTCGGAACACGTGCGCGCCAAATTGCCAAAATGATGCACTATTCGACCGAATCAGTCCGTGCAATCCCAACTCAGGAACAGAGTGACTCTCAGTCACAGAAACGGAGTAGAAATCCTCGGCACGTCGCGTCGGAGACCCGAGCACTTGCGCAGACAATTTGTCACCATCGCGTCCGTCCTTGGGCTTTTCGCCCGCATCCATGGCAACTTTCCTGCGAACAGTGGCGTCAGGAGCTTCTCGGCTGGTACCCGGCATTTGCTCGTGGAGTTTCTTTGGCGATGTAGGATCATTTCCGGCAACTCCAGGCTTCTGAATGCTCTGTATCGGTGCGAGCGTTGCGCTAGGGACTCCTTCAATTCCTCTGGCCATGTGGTTTGAGGAAAGAGTGCCGGCCAAGACGTTCATGTCATCTGCATCAAAGCTAGACAACGGATCATCGCGCCGTGAGGCGAAAAACGGCAGCAAAGAAGGATCACCGACCAAAAGACCGAATTTCGCGGCGGCGCCACACCATGGTCCCTCTACAAGGCCACGGACTCCTGTGCTGGGCCCTTCAACCGGGTTACACCGTGCACCGCCATCGTCGCGTCGAACATGAGGTAGCATACCAACAGCGGCGCCACCGAGAACCTGTGCATCGGCGGCAGCGCCTGTGAGTCCTCATGCATACACATCACCACCGCCGTCTGTGGCGGCGGGACGACCCCCGTCTTGCTCAAGCACCCGACCACCGTCGCCGCCTCTGCTGTCTTGGCCATAACCTTCACAACGAGAGTCGTGCTGATCTTGAGTAACTATACCAACGGCAGCACCACCACGAGCGCGTGCGTGAACGGCAGCACGGGCGCGTTCTTGTGGTTGCACCTCATCACCGCCACCATTGTCGCGTCCGTCTTGTGCAACAACACCAAAGAGAGCACCACCACGAGCGCGGGCTTCAACGGCTGCACCATCGATTCCCCGTGCCTCCACTCCTCCACCGCCACCATGTTTTGGTCCCTCTTGAGCGACAACACCAACCGCAGCACCACCACGAGCGCGTGCAGCAATGGCTGCATGATGAAGTCCGGGTACCACCACTTCAGAACAGCAATTCTTGCCGTGTACACCTTGGGCGGCAAGGCCATCGGGAGCACTAGCACGAGCGCGTGCATCAACGCTTGCACAACCACGTCTCGGTGCATCCACTGCATCACCTCCGCGACGTCCACGATCATCTTGAGCAACCACATAAGCGGCAACACGACCACGATCGCGTGCATCATTGTGTGCACCGCCAAGTCCGCGTACCGCCACACCACCACCACCACCATCTTCGGGTCCATCTTGAGCAACCACCTCATCGGCACCACCAGCACGAGCGCTTGCAACAACGCGTGCACCTCCAAGTCCGCGTACTGCTGCTGCACCATTGCCAACATCGTTGCGTCCATCTTGAGCAGCCAGATTATCAGCAACCCGACCGCGGTCGCGTGCATCATTGTGTGCAACACCAAGTCCGCGTACCGTCTCTGCACCAGCACCACCATCGTCGAGTCCATCTTGAGTAACGACGCCTACGGGAGCAAAAGCACGTGCGCGTTCATCGACGCGTGCACCTCCGAGTCCGGGTACTGCTGCTGCACCATCGCCCCCATTGTCGCGTCCATCTTGAGCAACCACCTCATTGGCAACACGACCACGATCGCGTGCATCATTGTGTGCACCACCAAGTCTACGTACCGCCACTCCTCCACCACCACCATCTTCAGGTCCATCTTGAGCAACGACACCTACGGGAGCACCAGCACGAGTGCGTGCATCGACGCGTGCACCTCCGAGTCCGGGTACTGCTGCTGCACCATCGCCCCCATCATCGCGTCCATCTTGAGCAACCACATTATAGGCAACACGACCACGATCGCGAGCATGATTGTGTGCACAACCAAGTCCGCGTACCGCCAATTCACCACCACCACAATCGTCGCGTTCAGATTGAGCAACGACCTCATCGGCACCGCCAGCACGAACGCGTGCATCAACGCGTGCACCTCCAAGTCGGCGTGCTGCTGCTGCACCATCGCCCCCATCGTCGCTTCCATCTTGAGCAACCAGATTATCGGCAACACGACCACGGTCGCGTGCATCAATGAGCGCACCACCGAGTCCGCGTACCGCCCGTCCACGACCACTACCATCGTCTGGTCCATCTTGAGCAACAACACGAACGGGAGCACCGGCACGAGCGTGTGCAACGACGCGTGCACCTCCAAGTCTGCGTACCGCCGGTGCACCATCGCCACCATCATCGCGTCCAGCTTGAGCGACCACCTCATCGGCACCAATATCACAAGCGCGTGCATCGACGCGTGCTCTCCCAAGTCCGCGTACTGCCGCTGCATCATGGCCACCGTCGACACGTCCATCTTGAGCAAACACACCATCGGCACCACCAGCACCAGCATGTGCATCAACGCGTGCACGTCATTGTCCGCGTACCGCCAATTCACCACCACCACCATCGTCGGGTCCATCTTGAGCAGCCACCTCATCGGCACCACCAGCAGGAGCGCGTACATCAACGCGTGCACCACCCAGTCCGCGTACTGCCGCTGCACCATTGCCGCCATCTTCGGGTCCATCTTGAGCAACCACACCAAGGGCACCACGACCACTAGCGCGTGCATCAATGCGTGCACCGCCAAGTCCGCGTACCGCCGCTGCTTTATCGCCACCATCGTTGTGTCCATCTTGAGCAAACACACCCACGGGCGCACCAGCACGAGCGCGTGCGTCAATGCGCGCACCACCAAGTTCGCGTTCTGACGCTGCACCATCGGTACCATCGTCATGTCCATCTCGAGCAGCCACACAAGCGGCAGCACCTTCACGAGCGCGGGCATCAACGCTTGCACCGACGGTTCCCCGTGCCTCACCTGCATTCCCGTCGCCATTGTCGTGTCCATCTCGAGCAACCACACCACCGGCAGCACCAGCAGAAGAACCGCCGCCAGGGCCCAATTCGTCGCCGATCACCCCATGAGGGACGATTCTCGAACGCCCCTGAGGGGAACCTCCGAGCACGAGATGCGCATCAGTCTGACACCCGTTTTCGACGACGTCAGCTGGGCCTCGTCCGTTGCGATTGTCGATCCCACCAGCCCCATCCCCGACACTGTCACCATCTTGACTGCGTCTCATTGCTCCACTGCTGTTGACCTTGCGATTGCCGTAATGCACACTGTTGTCACCGGAACCGTCTTCGTCATCCGTCAAGTCATTAAGCGCCTCTTCGCCGTCGGCGGCCTTGTCCTCCGAGAGGTCATAGCAGTTCAACAGCTCTTCGCCGGGCTCCTGCTCCAGAAGAATCTACGCACCGAGTCGGTGGGCGTCCACGATGCGTCGAACAAGGCCAGGCAAGCGCCGAGGGGCATGGGAATTTTGCAATTGGGGCCCATTGTCACGACGTAGCAGGTCTGCTGCTGCTTGCGGTTTGGCCGAATGCAGCAAATACACGTGTGCCAGCAGGTGGTCCGCCGTGTCAGCAATCTATCCTCCAGGACTCGCCACACGGCGCACGGGCAAAAGCATCCGCAGGCACCCGTTGACACGCATCCGCATTCCGAGTGAGTCCCTGGTACGTAGGCGGGTTTGACAAATCGCAGCACTCAACGACCGGAAGATGCCGTCCACAATGTCAAAGTCGACTTGCGCGCCGCTTCTGGTCTCGCAGGTGTTGATCAGCACAACTGCGGCGCCATGAACGGGAACTGCATCACGACCGATCACGGTCTGCACGACGGAGGAAGCGACCGAATGGAGTGGGCGCACAACCATGCCCGACCATTCCCGACCGCTGTACACTGGCATGATGACCGTGCCCCCCCCGAGCACAAGGCGGTCGCGTAACACTTTGGCCGCCCTGTTGACGATCAGGTAGTCATCAGTCACGGCTTCCTTCACGTCCTCTGCGTCGAGCGCGGAGAGAACGCGGAGGCCACCGTGCACTCCACCGCTGTCAGCCCAGTACAAAATCCACAGCATCATGTCATCCATCATGCGCTTGGACATGTTCTCGCCCTCTGCCAGCGACCCGATAGCAGCTGTTGACAGCTGGACCCGCCTTTGGGCGCGCGACGGAAAGAAAAACAGCGGCACGACAGGTTCCACTGCTCCAGGCAGAGCGTTCAGGCCATCGCTTGCTCCAGACGCCATTGGCAAATACGGCGCACCACGCGGCGTTGGCGGCGCAAAAGTTGTTACCGTTGCGACCGACTGCGGGTCCCCATCGTGGCTGGTCGTGCGGCGGCGGCGCTTCGCAGGAGGCGGGAGTGGCCGCGCAGGCGGCCGCCGGCGCGTGCGCGACGCAGCCGGTGCATTGGCGGGGGTCGCACGAGGCAAGGCTCTAGCGTTGAGGATCGGACCAGGAGGCAGGGCGGCAGATGGGGCGGGCGACGGGGCTGGGCGGGAAGCAAGAGGGAGGGAGCGCTGCACCCCCCTAAATCACTGGCCCTTGCATGCGTGAGACGCCAGAGTCTGCCTCACAAGGAAGCTTGCGGCCGAAGTGTCGGCAGGACTCGGCGGACCACCGCCGTCGTTCTGCAATATCCTTACAGCTGAAGCAATTAGCGAATCAATGGCCTCCACGTCGCCACAGCCCCCACGTCACTGACTCAGGATCTGCATCCGTTTGAGGCTCAGAAGATAGTCAGGTCCCGCGAGTTCCAAGGCCGAGAGAAGCATCCGCTGCTGCGAGGCTGTAAGCTCGCCCACTCGATCAGTCAAAACACGCCGCCCATCGTTGATGATGGCGATCACTTCTAATCCAGACTGGGTCCGGTCGCCACCGAATGCCGGCCAATACGACCGGGTGAGCCGGACGGTCGGCTAGCGATCGCGTGGTGTGGGCGTCGCGCCGCACGCGCTGACCCGACCGCTGCCGCTCAGGCCTCGTGAGGGATGATGTCCCCCGACAGCGGCTGAGGCACTGTCCGCAGCCGATTCGAGCCGCGACCCGCCACCATCCCCATGTCGAACCGTGTGTGAGCGCCCGCCGAGTCGATTGGGGCCCGCGTCGCCCCTGCCGCGGCCTCTCTCGCGACCGCCGCCGCGGCCTCAAACACGGCCACGACCTGCCACGGGCGCAATTTTGCGACCGGTGCCGAGGGGAGCCAATGGAGCCCGTGCCGCAGTGTGCTCGGCCCGTCGCGCCACCGCAACCAACGTGTGTTGGGATTCGAAAATTGTACCACTCAGCTACAGCCACAATATCGGTGTGAATGGTCCTGAGGAGTTCAAACTTATAGTCCAACACTCCTCCTAACTTCACAGGACCTCAAGTCGCCAGGTCTCACGTAAGAAGCCAATCCCAAGGCTCCTGCGACTGATTTCCTTTCAAGTCGCCAACTTGTGAGATTTGAACCTGCGACCTCCTGCAAAGTCAACCAGCTCTAACTGGAATTTTCTGGGCCCATAACCTGTTGGGATTCGAAAATTGTACCACTCAGCTACAGCCACAATACCGGTGTGAATGGTCCTGAGGAGTTCAAACTTATAGTCCAACAAACAACGTGTGCTTCTAATCTTCGTGATACATACTACACTCAAAGTGAAATACGTACATTTATGGTCGTGGCGAACCGCATGTCCCGCCGCAGATCGGCAGCCTGCGTCGCCCTCGCGCTGTATCCGGCTTCTCCAAGATACCTGTGCCTGCTCAGGAGATCACCTGCGGTGCAGTTCCGCCCAGCGCCGCCTGCATCCAACCGGTCCGCTGTGTGCGCTGTGTGCGTACATCCTCTCTTGGAGAGATCTCCAACGTGTTGTCGTGGCACTCTCTTCCTTGCTCCTCAGAGTACTGCTCGTTGACTGAGGACCTGTTACGGTTGCACGGAGACCTACTTTCACTGAGACTCTGTTGCGCTTGGGAAAACACACACGTTGACTGATGTACTATCGCGGCTGCGGAGCCCACACCTGGACTGAGACAACGGGACGCTTTTGCGAGGAAAAACATTGAACGAGAAGGCGTCTTGCGCGTCGAAGTGATGCCGAGTAGCGGGGCTGATGAAGCTCCTGATGCTCCGCCGCCATCCCCAGTTTTCAGTGGTGCCCTATTCACTAGTGTCTGGACTGCACATGGAGTACGTTGACCACTTGACTCGATAGCTTTTGGCTCATGGTATGAGAGAGAGGTGCTCTGCGATCTGTGACTATCGTACCATGAATCGCACCGTGTCTAACCCGTACACATCGTCGTCGTACTCGTGCCTTGCTGTCGACGTGTTGCATATTTTGCTGTACCAGGATGACCTAAGTGTTCTTTTTTCGCGATACGCACAGGCCATGTTAAGGAAGATCTCCGATGGAACTGTGAGCCCCGGAACGAATGGAAGCACCGCGGACTCGCCCGAACACAATTGCCTCTCATGGCTGGCCCCCCCTGGAAAACTGCAAGGCCCCAATAGAGACTTTACTCGCCCTCTCCGAGCAGTTAAGACCAAAGAGGTTGAGAAGTATTCGAACCAGATTGACTACACCACAAGTGGCTGGTCGAGCTATCGACGTGCTGTGAAAGTGGCTCTGAAGAAGGGTCTTCGTACTCGCTGCAAAAGGCGACGCACCTCTGCTCGGCTGCTCGCGTATCGCACCTTGGGAGTTTACATGGACGATGACGTACAGGAGGCGTCCATGGAGCGCGTGGTGCTTGCTGCAGACGTTTCGGGTGCCTCTGCCGCCGGCGCGCAAGCTGAGAGTCCAGGTGTTGGTTACCGACTGAGACTGAAGGACGGCCACAACGAGTTGGTCCGCGCGCTTGACATGAACGGAGCGGCGGCGGCCATCATTGCTGAGATTCTGTTTCTGGACGCCAGCGAAGTGTGGACCTCTGTGCAAGCAGCCGGAGCCGTCTGTCTGAAAAGCTACGTTGACATGGCAGAGTACCCCAAGTTTTTGAGACCAGAGAGCCACGAGGCTCACAAGGGCGTTGTGCGGTGCATGCGGGATGAGTTGAAGGACCTCAAGGCTGGAGATGTTGATCTCCCAGACGAGGAACGTGACTAACTCACACCTATCGGTCTGCTTGAAGCGAGTTTCATACGATCCACCACGCTGACACGGACGTCTGCTCCATGCCGACGAAGGCGAACACGATCTGTGACCTGTTGTGGCTGACGTTTTCTTGGCCTCTGTGGTATCCAGAGTCGTCTGTTTTTCCGATTTTCTTGACCTCTATTTCTGTTTGTCCATGCATGTCCCTTTTTTCCTCGTTTCTATCGTTTTTCCATCATTTTTCCTGGCATAATCTGCCTTGTTTTTTCTGACATAATCTTCCTTGCTTTTTCTGACAAATGGTCGTAGAGAAGACATGAGGGTCATGATCATGGCACATCTGATGAACAGAAAGAACAACTGTCGACAGGATCGTTCCGAGAGCTGTCCTCTCGATACAGAGCGTTCTCGTTATAAGAGACATCTGATTCGGCTCAATATTAAGAAAAAGTGGCCCACACGGACTGGAATGGCTGACTCGCGAGCCATATTCTTTTGTGAACGACTCTCTTATAACGAGAACGCACTGTATTCCAGGAGGTAGATCTCCAGAAAAAGCAGGAAGCAGTCTGATGAATAAAAATAATAACTGTCGACAGGACCGTTTCGAAGGCTGTCCTGGTGGCATTCCAGGCGGCAGATCTCCAGAAAAAGCAGGAAGCAGTCTGATGAAAAGAAACAACAACTGTCGACAGGATCGTTCCGAGAGCCGTCCTCCCGATATTCTAGGCGGCAGATTTCCAGAAAAAGTAGGATGCAGTCTGATGAATAAAAGTACTGACTGTGGACAGGATCGTTCCAAAAGCTGTCCTGCTGCTTTATCTGCAAGAACTATTCTCAGCTATCCCTGTGCGTTGTCTGTCATGTCGGGCACCGACGTAGTTCTGAACTTATCCTGGGTATGCGCTTATCGCGTGACGACACTGCTATCTCTCGTCGAGGCTGTTGCCTGGCTCTGAAGACAGTCTGGAACCCGTCCGCGTACTCATTCTACGGGTACAGGATGGAGATCGGATCTGGTTCGAACGCTAGACCAGTCGGTCGAACGCGCGCACGGATTTGTTTGTCGCTTGGTCCAGTGACCATGCCACGAGATACGCCGCGGAACAGTTCTGGAAACAATCCGGAAAACAGTTCCTGGTCTGATCTCAGGACCATCCGCCATCCAAGACAAGACTGATTGTCGGATCGGACCATGCAAGTTCCAAATACGATCTGCAGGACGACTCGAGCGGATTGGGAAGATAATCTTCGCGATTGATCGACACATTTCCGGGACTTTTCTGCAGGATAGTCGGCAGAGTTGGATGCGGTCGAATCGAAATAACTCCTCCTTATTTATGCAGTAATGAAAGAAAAGATCTCACTTTTTCTCGGGAATTTCATACCGCCACACAGTGCTGGGCCCCACCTCCGAATTGATGCCAGTACGGAAATCGGGCCGGTAGTATATAAAATTTCACCTAGTATGCGCCGCAGCATGCGCCACTCTTTCGCGACGATAGTTGGGCCAAAAATCTGTGATTCGATTGCACAGCATAACGCTTCCGGTCCTGTGTGCCCAACTTGCTGCCGCCCTAGCTAGCACCAACCACCGCCGCTCCCTCTTTCCCACCGCTCACCCCGTGGCGACGTCCGCGCCGCACTCTTCGGCGGTGGCCGCCATGGCGCTCTCCCGACCCGCCGGCACGGAGGTCGTTGAAGGTGATGGGGTATCTCGTTCCTCGACGGAGCTCTGCGCCACCGACGTGGCCGCGTCATCCCCGACGGCGGCAGCGTCAGCCCCTCCAGCCTGCGCCGTGGCCTCCTCAGCCTCGCTTGCTGCCGCGGCCGCCGTCGGGGATGCGGTGGCACCCAGCTCGCTCCTCACCTCTGCTCGCTCGCTTCTCACCTCTCCTCGCTCGCTATTCTCCTCTGCTCGCTCCTCACCGCTGCCTCCCCACTCTCCTGCGACGTCAGCGGCCGTTGCCAATATGGCGACTGGCAATGATTTCTCGACGGCCTCAGATGTGGCCGTCCGGTCTGCTCTTCCCGGGACTTCCGCGCCGGCGGACGGCGGGTCGTCGATCGGCGCCTCTGCGGATGTACCTCGCCCCGCGGGTGTAAGGTGTGTGCACGCTGTCCTCCTTCGCGATGCCCCCACGAGGGTGCTCATGACGCTGCACAATGGTGATTGGTGTCTTCCACGCCTGGAGTACCCCGAGCAGGCGACGTATACTGCACGCGACTGCGCGCGGGACCTGCAGAAGTCCCTTAGCATCGAGCCGGCTGTTGCCTCGTACTTTCAGGTGGTCGCCGAACTGATGCCCGAGGGGGGTGATTGCACTTCCAGCTTTTACAACCAAGACGGGGTCCGGCTTACGCTCCTGGCGGCCCCATCTGAGTTCTTCGCCGAGTACGAGCTCCCTCCCCATGCGCGCTGGGTGCCCGTTGAGGAGTTTCGGGACGCGGTGGAGTCGCCTTATGGTAGCTGGCTTTACTCGTGTGCTCAACATGCTGCCCTGGTCTTCGCTGACCTGCTCGTCGTTGACGACGTTAGGACGGTGGCGCAAGACCCTCGACGGGATGTCTGGTGGACGCACCGTGCATGCGCATTTTTGATGTCAGTTGTTCGTGGCCTACACTTGGAGCCGCTGTCGTATGTGACTCGCGTGCCGTGGCTCACATCAGCTGAGCTGTTCTCAGTTCGCACCTCCGGCGGCTTCTACTATCTCAAGGCTCCGTCGCCCGGATGCGAGGTGGCCGTGACGGAGTTCCTGTCCCGCATCTTTAGCGAGGACACCCTGCGTGTGGTGGCTGTGAACGCCTCCCTCAACTGCTTTGTGGCCGAGGGCTTCGACCGGCTGAGCCGTGGGCCTGACGACGAGGTCAACGTAGCGCGCGCGTGGGGCGCCATGCAGCTGCGATCTATTCATTTCTCGGAGGAGTTGCAGCAAGTGGGTGTTCCGGACTACTCCCCTGCTGTGCTGAGCTTGCTCGTTGACGGGCTTGTTCAAGACCCTTCCGTGGCAGCAGCGCTCGAGGGCGAGATGTCGACGGTCGATTTTCTTCGCGGTGCGAGGCTGGTGTGCGCCAAGCTGGAAGCATCAGCTCTTCCGGTCTCCCTGGTGCACGGCGACCTGACGATGGGCAACGTTGGGCGCAAGCGGGACGGCGGTCTGCTCATTTTTGATTGGGAATATGCGTACCTGTCGCATCCGTTTTGCCACTCTTACCACTCAAGGGACCTCCTACGCTCACCTGAAGTGCGGCGCGCTTATCTGGACTGCTGGTCCGCACTGGTGTGCCTGGAACAAGCTGAAGCAGAACTGGCGGCTGCGGCGGTCGTGGGGGGGTTGGCCACACTACAATGGCACGTGGCGTTGCTTCCGGCGTGCCGTAGGATGCTGCACAATACTCACGTTCGTGCGATCCGCTACTATGTCAGCCAGCTCCTTGATGCTTTGAGATCTTTGTGATCGCGCACTGTTAGTCCGAGGGAGTATGGGCACAGCAGGCTTTCTTCTCGTGCAGGTTTGGATACTCAAAGCACACGACCCCCCCCTTCTCTTCCAAAGCTGGTATCGCAGAAGCCTCAGAGCGCAAAGACGCAGCCTGAGCCGGGTACGGAGATAGATGGAAACAACAAATGCAAGGAAGGACCAGGTGAAAAGAAAATCGACCACGGTGGCACCCCATGAGCCGCACCACCGTCGTCGACCGGGCCCACATCACGACAGTCAGCGCAGCGTCGCCGGCCTCGCATGGTCCGTCATCGCGCGCAACACCTTGGTGGCGTTCGCCCCCGTCAGCGCGTCGCCCAGATCCGTACCGCCCAGCACCCCGCCGGTTAGCAACAAGTCCTCCGCGTCGCGCGTCCATCCGCTCGCTTCTCCGCTTTCCGGCGGGCTGTCGCCCGACTGGCACCAATGTTACGTCGCACAACGCCATCACCGCCGTCACGCCGATGCCTGAGTGCACACCGACTAGCTGCACACGACTGACGGCATCGAGCCGGCCGGCGCCAGGCTGGTCGGTCGGCGTCAGTCGCAACAGCTCAGAGCCGTCCGCTTCGCGCCGCCGCCGGCACAGCCGCCACCAACACAACCACCGTCGACGCCGCGACCGGTCGGCGACGGCGACCTGGCAACAAAAGCCCCGTGTTGATGGTGACATGTCCGGTATGCTGACTGCAGCAGCAGCTGCTGCCGCACTGACAGACTAGTTGCTTTCATCGGCCCGCGGCGGTGGTATGTTTCCTTGCCTAGCACAGACAGTTACTTTGCGACGACCACCTGCCAGGTGGTGGTGGCAGCGACGGCGGCGGCGGCGGCGGCGGCGGTGGCGGTGGCGACCCTGACCCTCGCTCCGCTCGCCCTGACATCTAGCGCGATGCTCTATTATAGTGTGCTTCTCACAAAAACTGGATCCGCAACATCCGCTTCAGCATCATGAACCGCCCCCTGAGCCAATGAAACAGTGATTTTGCAACGGAAGCTGATGCACCGAGGTCCAGTTTTTGTGAGAAGCAC
>Ga0209187_1002133_pt1 | contig 19817 bp, 23 predicted proteins | sample BantaG_FD_187430 | JGI IMG/M metagenome (GOLD analysis project Ga0209187, IMG submission 187430) | Marine algal microbial communities from Bantry Bay, Ireland - BantryBay_4 metaG (SPAdes) (version 2) | ecosystem: Host-associated > Algae > Red algae > Unclassified | place: Bantry Bay, Ireland...
ACCTTGATCTTGATTTTGTCGACCTTGATTCAGGTTGGTTAGTAATGTATCTAATACTAGTTACTATTACTTGGTAAAGCTATACGAATATTAACTTCGCAAATAAAACTGCAAACTTATGAATGGGAAACTCAGAAGATTAATGTTTAGACTAATTGCATTATTTTTTGTTTTAATGCTCTTACGCCTCCAAGGAATATAAATTTAAAAAAGGAACGCAAGCCAGTGAAGTTTCTTTGAACGTAGATCAGAAGTTTGAAAAAATTGCTTCGATTGTATCAAGGTCTTCAAATTTTAAAAAGGAAGAAAAATCTGCCAGAGCTGCCATTGTAGACCACAACGCCTTGATTCAATTCGAGCAAAAATATGGAAATGTTGGGAAGAGAAGACTGCAGTTATTGATCGGAGTACCTCCGGAAAATTTTGATTCTCTTTACGCTCATTTAGTGACCATTGGAACGGTTAACTTTAAGCAAATTACTAAAAAGGACAAGACCAATGAGTACAAAGAATTAAATTCAAAAAAGGCATCACTCGATAAAGTCCGTTCCTCATTAATTGATTTAAAAGCCAAAAGTGGAAAAATTGAGGAATTTATAAACCTGGAAAATCGTATTCTGGATATCGAACAACAACTGCAGGATCTTGGTGTTAGCCTGGGTGATTTTGATAGTGAAAATGAATTTTGTACCGTTAAGTTTTCTTTAGGTAAGGCCGAAATTGCTAAAATAAGTTTGGCTCACAGATTGAAAGTAGCCTTTGAATGGACCGTGGAATTCTATCTGATGATTCTGGGGATTTTGACATTTATGGTGAACCCGGACTAATTTTTGTCATCGTAAAATCACAACGATCTGGATAAAAATCATACTGTCCTTCCATCCTGTTTATGAATGGCATTCGGAAATCCTCGATATTCCCCTTTATGAGCTGATCCTTTTCTGTTATGATCACTCTCCTTTAACTTCCCCATTTTTCATCTTCACTTTTTCAAGGAGCATACCATTTTTATCATAGTACTGCCAGGTACCGACTTTGAGATTATTTTTAAATTTGCCTTGACTGGCGATCTGACCATTTGGATGGAAGGTTTTGGCGGGACCATTTCGTTTATAATTTTTAAGCGGATAGAGCGCTTTCGTTGTTTTTGTTTCGGAAAAAGTTTCCGTGGTTTGTTTTTGGGAAGCGTTTATATTTCGACATTTAAAAACACCAAACCCAACACCATAAGCAACGCCCGTATCAAAAAACTGAAAATTGTTAAACCCATTTCCAATATTGCGAAAAGGAATCCATGATTTTCCACCATCTCTGGTTTCGTACGTTTTGCCACTGCTACCACCCATGTATCCAATCAGGTCATTATAAAATCCAATTCCTTGTACGTAATAATAATCGGGCGAATGGACGACCTCCTTCCAGGTCTTTCCGCCATCCTGCGTTTGGAGATAATAAAAGCGACCATTTTTTACGTTTCGCTGGATAGAAACAAATCCTTTTTCTTTGGTGGGAAAAGAAAATTTCCAGGGATACTCTCCGATTTGTTCGGATAGATAAATGGTATCCCAGGAAGTTCCACCATCGGTTGTTTCGAGCAGCATAGAACGGCAATTTTTTTTATCTCTGGTCGTACCTCCCAATAAAAAACCGTGATCGGGATCAAAGAAATGGGCCGCAATCAAACTGCCGGCGATATGATCCATATTTTGTGAATACCAGGTCTTTCCTCCATCAATGGTTTTGACAAAACAGGAGGGACCACGTACCCGACCACAACCAACGATCACCTCGTCACTTACTCTATGGAGTCCGCAAAGTCCTTTGGGGGTAGGGCCAATAAACTCGACGGGAGACCAGGTTTCTCCGCCATTTTTGGTTTCGTATAAAGCAACAGTATCTACCGAACTCAATAAAGGCTCATCCGTCCCAATCGTTCCCAACCATCCTTCTTGTCTGTTTTTAAAAGTAATACACCGAAAAAAGGTACCCGGATTTTCTAAAACCACTTTCCAGTTAATTCCGCCGTCTTCCGTAAACGATAAATAGCCGCCACTATTAATGACAAAACCAGTTTTTTCATCAAAAAAATGCAGATCATCAGAGCGACCATATTCAATCGGATAACTATTCACTTTTTCCCAACCATTCCGATAATTCGCTTCCTGAACCTTTTTCAACTCAGGAGAAAGCTTCGGCGAACAGCCAGCAAAAAGAAAAAACAGAAACAGGAAGAAAGAAATAATTTTCATTTTACAATATTAATAAATTAGAATCAGATAATTTCCCAGTCGACTTATTAGTTTTCTTTAATCGCGATTTTAAACATCAAGGAAAAGGCAGTTATCTGGAGGACATCCGCACATCCATAAATCCTCGGATCGAGGCGTTTTAAGAAAACTTGCTTTTCGCTGTGCTTGCTCGCGGTTTTCTCAAAACTTAATCCGCACATCCACCCCGCTAGTTTGGACGTCTTCGTCCAGATACGTCTTCCCTAACAAAGTCCCCTCACCGACTGAAGCCCTCACCGCTTGAAGAAAGCCAATCGTCAGCCTAGAAATTCACCCCCTCGCGCTTCTGCGCAACAAAAACCCAATCCCAAAAATAATCACCGCACAAATAAAAAACATCACTTGGCTCCATAAAAAGATCTGTTTCAACTTTGATTTTATCCTTTTCTTCGTTGTAAAATAAAGAGGTCAAACAGAAGAATCCGGCGGTAATAAAAACATGAACCCCCAAAGTTACTCCAGAAAGTACCGATACAAAGACCACGGTTAAACCTGCAATAATAATAGCAACGATATCGGTGGAGAAAACCGCGCTCGCAAATGCACCTAGCGCATTGAGCCAAATACCCGCATTGAGGAGTGTAAACATAATCAAGGCCCAGGAAAAATAGTTCATTTTGAGGACCAAAAACGATCCTTAATCGCTTCGGTGGGCGTATCACCATCCACCAACGCATTCGGCCACCACCACGAAAATAATCACTCGTGGATTTATTGGCCATTTGCTTGAACGTAAAACCGATCCCAATGATTAATTAGGCGATAAAAAAGACTATTTTGAATTACAGAGTAATACCTGGTTTGGGCGTGGATTATAACGAAGCAGAATCTGAGAAATATCCCAATAAAAGATCGTACCTTTCCGTTACCAGATTGGAAGATGAAACCTTATGGAATTGGTAAAATGGAAAAGACAATTTTTGAAATAAGCAAAATGGACTGTCCTTCGGAAGAAAATTTAATTCGGATGAAACTGGACGGTATTACCGCCATCAAAAATCTTGACTTTGACCTTGCCAATCGACAGTTAACCATTTTTCACGATGGGCAAGCGGACCAGATTGAACATGCTATTCTTGGCTTAAAATTGGGCGGAAAGAAAATCTCGACCACAGAAACCGACCAAACCATTTTTGCGGAAAACGCTAATCAAAAAAAGCTGCTATGGACTGTCCTGGCCATCAATTTTATTTTTTTTCTTATCGAAATAACCACCGGACTTATTGCAAAATCAATGGGGCTGGTCGCTGACAGTCTGGATATGCTGGCCGATAGTTTTGTGTATGGAATTAGTTTGTTTGCCGTGGGCGGAACGCTAATCAGGAAAAAGCGAATAGCAAAACTGGCTGGGTATTTTCAAATCGTACTGGCCATTATCGGTTTTGGAGAAGTGTTAAGAAGATTTTTTGATGCCGAAAAACTTCCCGACTTTTCCACCATGATTATCATTTCAATTTTTGCTTTGCTGGCCAACGGGATTTGTCTTTATCTTTTACAAAAGTCAAAAAGCAAAGAAGAGGCACATATGAAGGCGAGTATGATTTTTACCTCTAATGATGTCCTGATAAATCTGGGCGTAATCCTTGCCGGAATTTTGGTACACTGGTTTCAGTCAAACCAACCGGATTTAATCATCGGAACCATCGTTTTTATTTTGGTCATTCAAGGTGCCTTTCGGATTTTGAAATTGAGTAAATAATATTAGCGCTTTTTCTAAAAATTCTGATTTTCTTTTCCTTCCTAAAGTACCAAGCTTAGGGATTTGTGCATGGCATGTTCCAAAGCACAGGAAAATTTTATTAAGGATAACGTTATTAATTTTTGTCATCCATTGTGGTGTGCCACATGAAAGTGAAAAAAATGATTGACAAAGCCGTTGAGCTGGATCCTGAGAAATATCTGGGATATAGAGGCTGGTGTCGGCTGCAATTTCTGCGGGATTACAAAGGTGCCATCAAAGATATCGAAGAACTAAAATCATTGGTCAGTTACGATATTGGAGCTTGTCAGACGGGAGATTATCACTTGAATATCGTTTTGACATTATGCTATCAAAAATTAAAGCGGTACTCTGGGACCGAAACTTAAAGAGGGAGATAAACAAATCATCTTAACCAAAAAAGCCAGGAATAACGACATTAAAGTGACGAATTATACGATCTTATCAGCGAAGCATTAAAAACGTTGGCGATTTAAAGTATTATTCCTTTTAGAATAAAGTCTAGTTTTTAGTTCATTTTAAAGGTAAAAGTTACCAAAAGTCAATAAATTCGTCTTAATCAGGCAGTTATCTTAAAAAAGAATTTGAATTTTCTTACTTTTGATGCTTAGGAATGGCGATTAAATAGATTGAGATAAAAGATGAAGCATATTGTCTTAATTTATTATTAACTCATTCCCAATCTAGAAAACGGTGCTTTAATGATCATTTGTTTCTGATCCAAAATTATAGCGTAAAATCTATTAAAGCCATCAGAAATCTAACACGTATACTTTAGCGCATTGGATAAACGAAAAACAACCATCACCAACAACTTATACGCTCTCATAAATGGGATTCCTTTCCATTTAGCATCAAGACTTTTCATTTTCTTCTCAATTATATTTTTTACAAAACTTAAATTTTATACACAATGGCAATTAATTTATTAAAAATGCTGAAAGATCAGCTTGGTGACGGTGTCATGAAACAAGCGGCTGGACTTATTGGCGAAGACACTTCAGCCACCAAATCTGCAATTAGCGCAATACTCCCAACATTGCTTGGAAGTGTTGTAAGCAAAGGTGCCAACAAGAGTGGCGCTAGCAGATTACTCAGCATGATATCCGATGGCAACTACGATGGAAGTATGTTTAACAACCTGTCCGGTTTACTGGGAGGCGGTGCCGCTTCTGACGGTTTAATGAACAAAGGAAAAGATCTCGTTTCTTCTCTATTGGGAAACAAACAAAGCTCCGTACTTGACTTAATTACTAGAACTACCGGATTAAATAAAAGCTCCAATTCGGGCTTGATGAGTATGCTTGCACCCATGGTCATGGGGATGATTGGTAAACAAGTAACAAGTAAAGGCATGGATGCCAGTGGCCTAATGAACTTGCTAAGTGGTCAAAAAGAACACCTGGCAGGGCAACTGCCAGCTGGACTCGGAGACATGCTTGGATTCGCTAAAACGACTACAACTGCAACGACAACTGCAAGCAAAGCAGCAACTGCTACTCGTGCAACTCCTACTCCTGAACCAGCTTCCTCCGGTGGCGGTGGCGGTTTTTTAAAATGGGCACTGGGAATTGCTGCATTAGCCTTGTTAGGATACTTCGGTTACCAGGCAGGCGTCGCTGATAAAGCTTCCAGTACCATTTCAGATACCGCAGGTGAGTTGACGACTACCGCTGGCAATACCGCTTCCAACGCCGCAGATGCCGCTGGTAATGCCGTAAATTCTGCTGGTGATGCCGTAAAGTCAATGGCGGACAAGACCGTGGATGCCTCAGGTAACCTGGTAGACGAAGCAGGTAATATCGCTGCTAAAGCAGGTGAGTATACCAAAGATGCAGCCGGTAATATGGTGGACGCATCCGGAAATATGATAGATAAAGCATCCGAAACTGCCACGAACATGGGAGAAGATGCTTCGGCCGCCGCTGGTGCTGTTGCTGACGCTGCCGGTGATATGGCGGATGGTGCTACGTTTACGGTGGACGAAGCAGGTAACCTGGTGGATGCAGATGGTAAAATTGCCTTCAACAAGGGAGACTTTACCGTCGCAGAAGATGGCTCCTACGTTGATAAAAAAGGAAACGTTATTGGCAGGGCATTAAAAAGTGTAGGAAAAGCAATCGGTTCGGCAGCCGGAGCAACGGGTAGTTTCTTTAAAAACTCCTTTAACAAGATGTTTAAAAAAGAGGCGGGCGCCGAGACGGTTTACGACTTATCGGATATCACCTGGAATCCAGATAATAATCGCATCACTGACTTCTCTAAAGACGAAGTAGAAGGATTAGCCAATGCACTTAAAGAAAATCCGGATACCAAGATTGTGGTACAGGGATTCACCGCTGATGGTAAAAATAATATTGCCAACAAAGCACTTTCCAAATCACGGGCTAAAGTAGTGCAGGACATGCTGGTGGCATTCGGTGTTGATGCCGGCCAAATATCCTCTAAAGGCATGGGGTCTAAAGATGATGTAGGCAACAAGATTCAGATTGTAGTAGAGTAAAGTTTAATAAACAATCAAGGTAGTCTTTGGCTACAAAAATAACTAACAAGAAAGGGCATTTCTGATCAGCATCGGATGTGTCCTTTTCTATTTGTCGCGTTTTCGTTTTGATATTTTAGTTTTTTAGCCGTACCTTTTACGCTGGCCTTATCAGGGACAATAACCGAACTGAGCGGCAAGGTGATTTGTCCTCGAACTCGCGGAGGTACGCCGATGTGCTATCTCTCTCTGGGTTTCGGTTCTTTTTTAATGGAATTAAAGACGCTTTCAATGTTACTGTTTTAACCAATTCAAAAGAAAAAATCGCGCTAACAAAAACTAAAAATGCCCAATACCACCTACCTGTATTCCTTTAAATACAACCATCATTATACTGAATTATGTAAGTTGGAATCCACCCAGATATTTGGGGAAGCAGAGAAGGATAAACTGTTGTTTTCGACCATAAAAGTCGAACCTTCCATCAGTCCATTTATTAAAAGCAGATTTGATGTTATTTTATCTTCCCCCGATTATTTCGAACTCTTGAAAAGTATCAAAAAAGAAAACATTCACGTGGATGGATTTAAAGCGGAATACCTGGTGCTGCAAGGTGATGATACCGGATATAAAGAAAGGCTTAAACAGTTAAAAGACGTAGGCTATCGAATAGAAGGAGAACCCGATTATTATCACCCAACCATTATTTATTCTATCTGCCAGTATAAAAATATCTGGTATTTCGGGATTTTGAATAAACACGATTCGGACTGGCAAAAACACAAGGATAAGCCGGCCAAGTTTAGCAGTTCCCTCAGCATTAATATTGCAAAAACGCTGGTTAGCATTGCTGCAAAAGGAGATAAAAGCAATCAACTACTAGACGCTTGTTGTGGCGTCGGTACCGTGATGCTGGAAGCCTGTTTTTCCGGATTTGAGATAGAAGGTTGTGACATTAACTGGAAGGCTTGTAAAAAGACCAGAGATAATCTGGCCTACTATAATTATACGGCCAAAGTATACCGCTCGGACGTTAAAGACCTTACCAAAAAATACGATGCCGCGATCATTGACCTTCCCTATGATTTATACACCCACTCAAACGACACGATTACCTTAAACATTATCACCTCCGTAACGAAATTGACCAGCCGGATTGTTATTGTTTCTATTTCAGATATTACCGATTTGATAAAAGAATCTGGACTGAAAATTACCAGTTTCTGCGCGGTTGAAAAAAGGGGGAATAAGAAGTTTACCAGGAGTATTTGGGTTTGTGAGAAATAACCTGCCATCTGCCAAATCATCCGAAAACGCAAAAGATTTTAGCCTTGTCATCTGCTTTTGGTTGATACAGGCTGGCTAGACAGATTTGTTGGTGTTTGGAGAAAAAGGTATATTGAAGTGTGGTGTTAATAAATGAAATTTATAAAAGCGGTAGATCACGGGAAAAAATTAATGATCCAGACTGGATCATTAGAAGCAAAATTAATTAACATTAAATACCAGCCCCAACTGCACCACGGCATCGCCTCTAATAAAATCAAAGTGGTTGGTTCTTTCTATACTTTTAAATTCATTTCTTTTGTGATAATCCAGTATCATCAGTTTGCTGCCCAGTGAAATCCCGAATTTATCCGTGAGATTAAAGTTGGCTTGTAGCTTGCCACCCAGACCAAAGACGTAGTCTTCAACTGGTGAATCGAGATCGACATAGCTACCAAACAAGGTATTCTTTCTGTACGCAAAACTGGCGATCGGCCCTACGTAGAGATCCACTTTCCCGGTATTAATAATGGAACGACCATAGAATAATGCGAATTGAATTTGCTGCTTATAACGACCAGGAGGAAAAATAGGCCCACGAACATGACTAAAGTCGGGGGTTAGTCTTCCATGCACAAATACTGATAAGGCTTACTGCTAATGCAATGATGTTTTGAGGGTCTTTAAAAAAGCTTTTTGATGTATTTTTTTCCATGGATGGAATTTAAGAAATTAATATTCTATTTCAAAGAGACATTTAATTTTATGGATGGTTGTACGGAACGGGGAAGTTTGTCTAAGTTTTCGTATCTACATGTGACGTTTTGAAAATTGATAGCGGAAGCCAGCACGCTGTTTGATTGCTTTCACTTTTAACTCAATTATTTATCAATTGATCCAAATCATATTGAAATATCTCATCATCCAACGTTCGAAAGCCGCCAACTAATGTTTGACCTCGACTTAAGTATTCTTGTGCTTTTTTTATTGAACTATTATACTCATTTCGCCTACCAAGTGATTGAAATGAAATGGCGGAGTAATACCAGATTTCGGCTAAATCATAGTATTCAATTTGCCTCTCAAAACATTCTATAGCTTTTTCGTGCATTCCTAATTTTTGATAGCATACTCCAAGGTGCAAATAGTCATAGAGCCCAATTGCATCAGGTTTTGTTTGAATATGATCACTTATTATTTTGGCAGCAATATCAATCCTACCAAGATTTTTGTAACATAAGCCTTTCCAAACATTAAGATGATAGGTTCCTCCATTGGTGAATCCAATATCAAAACTTACTAGAGCATCAAGTTCATTGATATCAGAAATGGCTCCTTCATAGTCCGCAAAGAACTTGGCTCTACAAGAGGCTCTGTATGGTAAAGTATTAATTGGATCATATTCATAAGACTTGTTAATGTAATAATTCCATTCAAGAAAGTTTCCAGACTTTATATAAGTTGACGCTTTTTCATAATAAGGCCAAGCATAATAAGGACAAATCAGGATACAGCTATCGAGTATAGCTTGACCTCTCATATCAAATTGATAATAGTCTCCGAATTTTTCAGATAATTTGCATGCCTGATATTTGCTAGTATCACCTTCTGCTAAAAAAACATTACAATTTGGTTGAGAAAACAAGAAGTAACTAAAAAACAATAATAAGATTGTTGTTAAATATTTCATGGTAAGATTTTTACAATTTTTCCTTCTACTATCTTGAAGTTTAGAAATTGCCAATAATCGACGGATGTTCCGTCATCCTTATACTTTTGTCCCCATCCATCCAAGGTTTTTGTTATGGCCATTAACTGGTTAGTAATATTTTTATCAAATACCTTTTCTTTATAGTTCAGATCACTTTGCATAATTCTGAATCTGTCTGTTTCGCCGTGACAATTTACGATAAATCTAATCCTAATAAGACCAGATTCTTTTTTAACTTTAGTGCTATCGTAATTCTCAAGAATTGAATTTATGAGCACCGGCTTATCGCCATGGTAGTGTATCGCATTTCCTAAATTAAAATATTGATAAACTTCATCTTCATCACAAACGACAAAGTCTTTTTTGTCTAACTTACTATCATATTGTATGTCATCTAACCAACGTGGTGTTTTAGAATCTTGTTGCGTTTTACAACTCACTAAAAGCAAGAGTACAGAGAATAGCAGCGTTTTAAAAATCTTCGTCATCATTTTATTAAGGTTAATTCAAAAATATACATGCTACCGGACATTTTTTCCATTTTTACCTTCCTGCCTGAAGGAGTAGCTTCAAACCCGCAAATGTCCAGTAGAATGAAAAATATAGTGTTATATGGTTTTGCTGATTATCTACAAAACTTTTCTATATCAGAAAATTTAAAAATCATTCTATCACTTTCATCAAAAACAGACCAATTTTGCGCCACTTCCTTAACCTCAAGATTTAAATCCATAACTGCTTGATAAAAACCTACCGTTAATTCGCTAATATTATCTTTAGTTGTTTTGTCATTTATCCAGACTAAGTCATCCTCAAAGATTAATTTTTCCTTTGGAAAGTAATAGATTAAATAGTCATTGGTGTGTTTTGACTTTTTACCAATATGATGAATGGTCATATAATAAGAACCATCAGAAATAGTTTTTGCTTGAAATATGGATTCAAATGACACTTCTTTGGGTTCTAAGGCCAAACTATCTGGTTGAATAGTATGTTTTGATTTGACAATCGAATTTATATAATCCTGGTTTTGGTCTAAGCATAGAATCTTTGATCCTTTGTGAACAAAGGGTCTAATACCACCTGTATAATGCGGATGAAAATGTCCGAAAACAAAATACTTGATAGGCTTTGTCGAATTGATTTTGGTAACTTCTTCAACGAGTTGTCTCCCATACTTACTATTCAAAGGTGCCTCGGCAACTAAAATAAAATCTTCAAATTCTACTGCTAAACTTCTTGTACCGCAATGGTGCAAATTGATGAAATATATATTTTCAGAATATTGTTCCACGGTGATATTAGGCTCCTCTATGGTGTCCTTTAATACTTTAAAACCGTGAGGTGGCTTAATTATTTACCTGTTCGTATTCCATTTTATAAAACGAAGTATCTGATTTTATGGAGTACTTTCGATAAGCTTGTTCTATATAATTTGATTGACCAAATAGGATCGTGATGAAAGCTATGAATTGCAGCGTTAGGATGTACTTTTTCATGATTTGTATTTTTAAAATACAAAGTTAAGTTATTCCAATTGCGATTTTGTTAATAGAAGTCTAACGAGTTGTTAATGGCAGCAGCTAGTGCTTCCATCAGCGCGGAGGGTTTAAAAAATTTACTTGTAGTTTTTGGACTGCATTTTAGCAAACGCGTTTTGTATCTACATCAATCCTACGGCTTGACAGGCTGTGACGTGTAAACGAACGAGGGTGCATGTATTGTCACAACAGGGTTTTTTCTCAATGGGTATCCTATCAGCAAATATCGTTGTATTCGCCGCTCGTTTAGACGTCTTAGTTTAGAGACGGGCTTGCGGGAAGCAGATTCTTTACAAGGTGCCAGCTTTTTGTATCTACACCGAAGGTGTAAACGAACGCTCGGCTTTGGGTGGCTCTATAAGAGAGAGTTGTGGTGTCACAGCGAGGCATGTATTGTCACAACAGGTTAAATTTCGGCGTCCGTCGGCATAGGCTTTAGAGATCAATTCTTTGACGGGGGTTACTTTTTATTATTAATAGTCTTGTTTCAATTACCGCCAACGGTCCTTCTTTTTATAAAATGGTAATCAATGATTTGGCAGTTATTTCCACAACAAAATTATGAGAAATTTCTTCTAAAATTTTATCTAGATTTTTCTCAATTAAATTAAGAAGATGCTTATTCGAAATATTTCCTGTAGAGATAATAATTAATTTGAATGGTTCGGATTTGACTAAATATCTATTGTAGAAATCAGCATCTTTTGTAATTACAATCCTGTTCTCTTTCAGTGATAGATCGTTAATCTCGGAATCTTTCGTGGCATTTTTGTTAGGAAGGTCCAGCGTATGGATGGAATCAAACCCTTTTCCATCTAGAAAATAGGAAAGTTTTTTGGGTAGGTGAGCGTCTATTATAAACTTCATGCAACTAGCTTGCTAATATTCTTAACCTTGGTCAACTTGGCAGCAAATAGAATGCAGGCCTGGATATCCGCAAGTTCCAAATCTTCATAATCTTCCAATATTTCATCATTGGTCATTCCTGAAGCAAGCATTTCAAATATAGTTTCAACAGGATACCTTAATCCCCGTATGCAAGGTTTCCCATGACAAATTTTTTGATCAATCGTAATTCTATCAATTAAGTCCTTGTAAATCAATTTATTAGATATTTATTTTTGTAAATTTACAAATTTAGATTCCTCTACAATATACGGTAATTTAATCAATTTTCCAATCTGTAACGTGTAAACGAACGAGGTGCATGTATTGTCACAACGGGGAAAATAGTATTTAAACAATTTTGGTAATATCAACATTGTCTACCAAATCAGAGATGAAAGATCTTAAATCTGGATAAAGATCTGATATTTCAACTTCCTTTTTATTTTGGGATCTATATCTGTAAGTATTTTCAACAATACTATTAATTATAAGTCTCGAATTATCGCTTATTGATAAATTCGAATTTAAGTTTTCTACTTCAATTAATGTTTCGAAATAATTAATAATATTTTCCATATAAAAAATTACATTTTCAAACTTATTGAAGTTTTTTAATTTTTGATTTAAAATTTCTAAAACTTCATATTGGTCATTTTTCTTAATGACTTTGACTATAAAGGTAGATGGTAAGTAGTCATTGGTGTCCGGAGATTGTTTTAAATGAGGAAAAAGTTTATTGAAAAGTTTCATCCATAATTTATATGGATTAGCATCTTCTGCTTTCACAAAATGCTCGTAAGAAGTTTTCTCTTCATTTCCATTTATGATTTGAGGTTCGCACCAAAGCGGAATTACCTTATCCCCGCTAGCCCACCACAAGCACCAACTTTCCTTCGCTTGTTTACACCTCCAGGTGTAGATACAAAATCATTACCGCCCCATAAACACAAAACCCTCATCATTCCAAATTCCTTCTAGCAAGTCTATCTCTAATTTATTTTTTAGGTCTTGTTTTGGCAAGTGTGCGTTATGATAATTGGAAGCGCTACTAAGCAGATAATGTTCCGGAAGATCGACAATCCCGTCAACCACTGGATTATTATGAATATAAGTTAATTTTTGTCGAATGACCCTTGGCGTATACAACTCAATTGGACGATTACCATTTTGCCAAACTTTGTGACTTCTATTTTTACCATCTAATTTAGCAGCATTTTGAAAATGCATTAGTAGCCACTCTTTTCTACTTTCCTTACTTTCTTTTTCTTTTAAAAACTGAATTATTTGTCTGGCAGTATAGGATTTAAAGTCTCTGAGTATGGCCGATAGTTCTTGTTTTTCGGCAGCTCTTACTATTAGATGTATATGACTCGACATAATCACATATCCAAATATTTTTAGGCCTTTCTCTTTTCTACAATGCGCCAGACTGGTCATCAATATCTCACCTAATGCCTTTCTTGTAAAAAGATCCATCCAGTCCACTACGGTTATGGTTATAAAATTTAGCCCTTTTTGGTCTATGATTTTGTATCGCATAGTGACGTTGTTGCTAGATGATGGGTTTATCAGCCTTTAATTTAGCGTTTTTTTGACCATTGACAAAATGCTTTTTTATTTTTTGTATTGGCTTGTGATTTTTTTTGGAAAGCTTGTGCAGGTTTTCGTTTCTACACCAAGAGGTGTAAACTAGCGAGGTTGTATGGTGACAGCGGGGACCTATCTTTTTTGCAAAAAAACACAATATACCAACTAATTAGTATTGGATACTAATAGGTCTCTTCGTAAATTTGTATCATATTAAAAGAACCAATGAAGACAACAATACTCCAGTTTATGCTGGAGTATTATTTTTTTATGTCAAACCGGGCTTGTCCAAGATTTACAGCTGGGATTTAAACAAATTTATCAATTTCATTTATTTATTCCAATTCTGGTAGTTCCTCTTTCTTTATCAATAATTCAATACTCCTTGATTTACCTTTTTCTTTGCTTATAAATCCCTTTTCTTCCAATTTCTTTATCATACTATTTACACTTGCCGGACTAGTTTTAAAGTATTTTTCGAAATCCAAAAAGGCTGGAGATCGCTTATTTAGTTTCTTGTAATTATAAATAAAAGCCAAATATTGACCTTGTTTGTTGGTAAAGTTATTCTTCATTTTTTTGTATAATTTTATTAAGTACTGGTTTGCAATCATTTCGCCACTCGACCGCTAGAATTTTCGTATCTACATCAATCCTACGGCTTGACAGGCTGTGACGTGTAAACGAACGAGGGTGCATGTATTGTCACAACAGGTTCCTAATTGCAGACAACTATGCTCCCTAAGCTCGTATCTAGATGAGACGTCTAAACGAGCGGAGCATAACGTCATCCGCCGATGTTATCACTTGTTCCTACATTATTTCTTTATAAGAACTCATCTATATTATCAATTACATCGATTACAACACCTTGAATTTTAAATCCTCCTTTGACCAGTATTGGTCTATGCAATTGTGGCTCCGATGTTCTAGGTTTTAGAACTACATGGTCCGATTTCGGATAATAGGCCTTTACAGTTGCTTCATCATCAATTAGAGCTACAATTCTATCTCCTTCGTTTGCAAAATTTTGTACCCTAATTAAAAGAAAGTCCCCGTCATTTATTGGCTTATAATTATCGTCATTGTCCATTGAAGTACCCTTTGCCCTTAAAAAAAAATGTTTACTATCAGGCTTCGCAATTGAGGTTGAAACAGAAATATATGTCTCAATATTTTCTTCAGCAAGTACTGGAATTCCACATGCAACTTCACCCAATACTGGAATTTTAATGGTGTCTGTATAATCTTCTAGATCACTAAATTGAATCTTCATGTCTGTTAAAGAAAGACGTCCAGTTTTACTTTTTCTCAAGAATTCTTTTTCAATTAGTCCATCAATAATCTTAACCGTCCCTCTCGTAGAGTTTAAATTAAGATGACTCATTAGTTTACCGATACCAGGGATTTTGCCATTTAAGACAAACAAATCTTTAATTCCTTTTAGAACTCTTTCTTCTTGATTTGACAATTTTAACATAAATGGTATGGATGTTTTGTTTTTTATACCCAATAATAGTATATTGTAATTTATTTCACAATAAAATACAAATAAATTATGAAAATTAAAAATGATGCCCCAAAAATGAGAGGTCAAAGATCAAGAAACAAAAATGGCCAACTTCGTAAGAAAAGGAGTGATACTCACATCAAAACCATTGAAAAACAGTACAATGTAGATTTAAATTCGAGAGGTGATAAGCATCTCGGCACTCATTTAAAAGATAAAAAGACCGCCTCATTGAATGACTTGATTAACGGAAAATAAAGAAGTTCAATTGGGCAAATTTTAAATCAAACAGTATTTTTTAACATTTCAAATTTATACATTATGGCGGTTAAGCATACACCTACAAAGGAAGTTCATAAAGGTAAGAAAGGGGGAACCACAGGTTGCGGTTTTGACACTAAAGAACATCCTGATCATTGGGTCAACTCCAATGAAAAAATCACTTGCGGCAAAAATGGTTGCAGGAATTAATTTAAAGAGCAAGTCATTAAAAGTCTAATGATCTCCGCTCGACCACTACAACGCTACCGACTTACGACGCTTTTTGTCTCTACACCGGAGATACTGTGTAAACTAGCGATCGGCTTTTGGTTCGTCGATTGGAGAGAGATGTGTTCTCACAGCGGATACTTTCGTAAAGTAATAAGAAACGATAATTAGAAAAAATAAGTTATGAATAATCAACTTTTAAACGAAGTTCTTCCAGTTGCTTTAGAAAAGTGCCAAGAGACACCTCATGGGTTTCATAGTAGTAATCCGTATTCAATAATAATTGCTTTAATGAAAAATGGAGATCTTAAAGGAATATTTCCACAAATTGGGTATTGCCTTTCTAAAAGCAAGGGGGATAAAGTTTTAAAATATTTTAGAGCTAGTTCATTATCAGATGCTCCATGGAGTGAGGCAAAGGATGGGGCATATTGTTGTGGTTTTCCTAAAATGTCAGATGAGGATTTACCTTTAAATTGGAAAGAAAACTTATCTGTAGAGATAGGAAGAGGCTTTCTTTTAGGATCTAATAGTAATGGTTGTTGACGCTCGATCACGTCAACCCATTCTTACAAACTACAACACGACCGATTTACGCCGCTCGTTTAGACGTCTTCGTCTAGATACGGGCTTGGAAGAAGATCCTTTTCAAGGTGCCAGCGCTTTTTGTATCTACACCGGAGGTGTAAACAAGCGCTCGGCTTTTGGTTGGTCGATTGGAGAAAGTTGTGTCGTCACAGCGGGAAAGAAAGTAAGACCCTATAGAATTATCTATTTCGAAATGCGATTTATATTGTTGAATCTCCTCAATAATCTTAGGGATTGGGTTTTTTAAATTTACATAACTGCTATGCCTTAAAAGTCCTTTTCGTTTTATTTTATGAATAAATTCGATCCCACCAATAAAATATCCTAAATGAATTAAATCAACGATCTTTCCAATATGTCGTTTTGCTTTTCTATATTCAATTGATTCAATCAATTCTCTTAAAATTGACTTTTTTTGTTTTTGTGAAAGTTTATTCTTGATTGGCTTAATTTCACTAAGACTTAAAATCCATTCTTTTTTGGGTAATATATCTGTAAGTTCTTTGAGGATCATTCTGTTGTATTATTATTTATTGCTTCCAACTGGGTTGTATGCTGACAGCGGGACCAGTTTTTTCATTCATTCTCTATCTTAAATCGAGTTTAAAGCCTGCTCGACCGCTACACCCATTCTTACAATCTAAAACACTACCGATTTACGCCGCTCGTTTAGACGTCTTCGTCTAGATACGGGCTTGCGCGTTATGTCGTCACAGCGGGGAAATCTCGGTTATGTTGCTAGAGCAGGAATTATTACGAAGATTTTCTAAAATTTTTCAAATGGTTTCTATATGTAATTGTAAGTTTAGAAATAATTTCCCTGGTTTTTACGAGAAATTCTTCTTCCTCTTTTTGCTCCATTTTAAATAATAAATTCTCAGGAGGAATACTTACAAAATGCCCAACCTTAGAATATAATTCAATATATTTATTCCAAGAAGCATTACGAGTCATTGGATTTTCCAAAGTAAAATTGCGACAAAGTTTATTAACTTCCGTTTTTAACCAATTAAGATTTTCTAGTTTTTCTTTTTCTATATCCATATTTTTTAATTTTATAGTACCCAACAATGCTACAACCGCCACATTTCAATATTCTCCTGCCCTTGTCACCCACCTTACATCCTTTGATTGCTATTCATAACACTCAACCCCCATAAATATACGATTTTTCTAATACAATCAAAAATCCATCCCACTCCCCTAATACCCCGCAGCCATCCCATCCTTCCGACTATCACTCGCCCCATAATAAACCTTATTCACCTCGTCCCACATAATCGCCTGGTATCCGCCATATCCGCCAATGTTGAATTGTATGGTATGGCCCTTTTTAGATAATTCGCGAATGACTTCGTAGTCGATGCCGGTTTCCAGGTAAAGGATACCACCATCCGTCATGGTGCTGCCGGTCGGCTGAGAAGATCCACCGTGTTGGATGCGGGGAGCATCGCCGGCTTCTTGCAAATTCATCTTGAAGTCAATTAGATTGATGACAATTTGTGCGTGACCTTGTGGTTGCATCGCGCCACCCATCAAGCCAAAACTTACCCAGGGTTTTCCGTCTTTGGTGATGAAGGCGGGGATAATGGTATGGAAGGGGCGTTTCCCCGGCTCGTAGGCATTCCGGTGATTGGCATCGAGCGCGAATAACTCCCCTCGATCTTGGAGTACAAAACCTAATCCGGGTGGGGTCATTCCGGAACCCATGCCTCGATAGTTGCTCTGGATGAGGGAGATCATATTGCCTTCCCCATCGGCCACCGTCAAATAAATAGTATCGCCATCTTTCAACTTGCTTTCGGTGATCCGCTTGGCGGCCTTTTGGGGATCGATTAATTTTCTGCGTTCGTAGGCGTAGGCTTTGGAGATCAATGCTTGGACGGGTACTTTGGCAAAATCCATATCGGCGTAATACTTGGCTCTATCTTCGAAGGCTAATTTCTTGGCTTCGGTAAAGGTGTGGATGTAGGCTTCACTGCCAAAACCCATTTCTGCAATATTGTAGTCTTCCAGTAGGTTTAGTATTTGTAGTGCCGCAATGCCTTGTCCATTGGGCGGTATTTCCCATACATCATATCCCCGATAATTTGTTGAAACAGGATTCACCCACTCGGAGGTATGACTGGCCAAATCATCATAGGAGATAAATCCTCCTTGCGCTTTCATGTAGTTGGCAATCGTACGCGCGATCGCTCCTTTGTAAAAAGCATCCCGTCCTCCGGCCACTATTTTTTTAAAGGTATTGGCCAGCGCCGGATTTTTAAATATCTCTCCTTTGACGGGCGCTTTTCCATGGGGTGCAAACACCTCGGCAAAGCCCTCGTATTTGGAGAGGAACGGTACACTGCGGCCCATATAGTAGGCGATTAATTCGGTCACCGGAAAACCATTTTGGGAATAGTCGATCGCGGGTTGGAGGATTTCCGCCATCGATAGTTTTCCATATTTTTCGTGCAACTCGTGAAACGAAACAAGTGAAAGACATTGATACACTTGCACCAAAAGGTATAGGGAAAGGATTCCATCGTGATGTTTGATGGAACGCAATCAAAAGTACCTCGAAAGAGAGCAGACTTGCAGTAGGTGCTTTATCACGAAAACCTTGTGATTAAACTTTTTTTTTACAAAACTCAGAAAAGCGGAAGATATGTCTAGTTGTATGCCGATCATAAAAACGATGACTGGACGTAACGCATCTGAGGCGATCAATCGAACAAGTTCGATGATGTGGCAGCTCATAGATTGAGAGCGAGCGACGCTGATTGTAAAGTCGTTACAAGCACGTATCGTGAAAGCAGTACAAGCACAAAGTTGGAAGAAGATACGTGATCTGCAGAGATTACTAAATCATTCAACGAGTGCAAAAGTCTTAGGAATCCCAACGATGCAAGATAGGGCACACTTGATAAAATATGCAGATGATTTTATAGTAACAGCATCAGATAAATCAATACTATCTACGGAAGTATCATGGAAAATTAATCATCAAGCCAAGTAAAACTAATGTGAAGGTATTGCTAATGAGAGCAAGTCAAGTTCGCATCCAACGCCATATAATAATCCGTGGAGGAGCCAATCCTTATGATGCAAATGATGAGTTATATTTTGAAAGCAGAGCCGATCAATTAATGAGAAATAACTTAGCAGGAAGAAACTTGCTACTGTATCTCTATAATCGACAGAAAGGCTTTTGCCCAAGATGTCATCAAAAGCTTACCAAACAAACAGGTGCTCATATACATCACAAGATTCCAAAATATTTAGGTGGAAAACCTAATGCGGAAAATCTAGTGTTATTACATCCTGTCTGTCACATGCAGCGGCATCATGGAAGTAAAGAAGTTACCACTGCTGCGCTGACCATAAGCGTTTAAAGTGCTTGAGCGGTATGCGATGAAAGTCGCACGTACCGTTCTTAGGGGAGAAGGGAGGAGCAATCCCTCCTGACTTACCCGATCACGTATAGATACAGCTCTACAAGCAAAAAAAGCCTCCGCTTTTGTATCTACAACCAAGAGGTGTAAACGAGGCTTATCCAATTGAAGACCTACTTTTCCAGCAAAGAAGGCTTCGTTGAAGTTGATTTTCTCCCTAAATTACTTCTACTAAAAGTCGATCACAAACACTCTTCCCCAAAACTACTCCCACCTGCCCATCATATGAAATCGTATAACTCCCGTCAAAATCCTCCACGTGATCGACCGTAATTTTCGTATTCAACTGAATCGCTTTTTTATTTAAAAA
>Ga0209187_1002134_pt1 | contig 19802 bp, 7 predicted proteins | sample BantaG_FD_187430 | JGI IMG/M metagenome (GOLD analysis project Ga0209187, IMG submission 187430) | Marine algal microbial communities from Bantry Bay, Ireland - BantryBay_4 metaG (SPAdes) (version 2) | ecosystem: Host-associated > Algae > Red algae > Unclassified | place: Bantry Bay, Ireland...
TTATTTCTTCTCAAACCGTCCAACCCTCTTGCGGAGCTACTAATGGAGGTATCACCGTGAATGCCAATTGGACGAATACTGCTTTCACCTATTTATTAAATCCTGGCAATATAACTAGTACCTCTGGTATCTATACCAATTTGGGTGCGGGTACCTATACCGTCTCAGCCCAAAGTGCTAATTGTACGATAGCCTTGAATACATTTACACTTAGCAGTACCTTAAACCCTTATCCAATCACGGTAACCCAAAACTCCTTTACCGCTACTGCTCCTACCAATGGCACACCGCCCTACGTGTACAGATTAAACGGTCAAATCATTCCGCTGCCACAATCTGGTTTGCGTTGTACGGGTACGGATACGTTTAGCATAACGGATGCTGGGAATTGCACTTTTGATACAGTTTTCAATTTTACATCGGGTAATTCTTTTCCTGGTATTACGCTCAATAAAAATATAACGGACGCTAGTTGTACCATCAGTGGGAATGGTCAAATTATCTATGCACCTACTGCACCCCTCACTTATAATTGGATTGCCAATGCGGCCGTCGTTGGTAGCAACTCTAATCCGCTCACTAATTTAAATGCTGACCCCTATGTAGTAGAACTTCATAATGCTGCGGGAGATTGTATTTATGATTCGTCTTCAGTAGGCACAGTGGGCACCAATTGCGGGGATATAAGCGGCACGGCCTTTTATGATACTTTGGTAAATTGTATTTATGACACGGGTGAAATTCCTTTGTCCAATGTTTTAGTAACCCTTACGCCCGGCAACTTACAAACTATGACCAATGCCGCGGGTTACTATGAGTTCTTGGGATTGCCTTATGGAAATTATGAAGTGGAAGTAGACACAAACGCTTCATTAAATCATTATCCCACATGTAACTTAATTCAATATGACACACTTAGTGCCCTTGCTAATAATTGGACAAATGACTTTCCTCATGATTATTTTACTAGTACGGTTGATTTGTACACTTATGGTTATAATGCCAATTTAGTCCCGGCTTCTCCCCTTCAGTCCGTTGGGAGAGATCACAGGATTTATTACGGATACAATCCTTATACTACCACTCCTATCGATATAAACTTATACTTAGTAGTGGATTCCATCAAGCATTATGATACCGCTTCTGTACCACACACCGCTATTATGGGTGACACTATTATGTGGACGATGACGAATATTTCCCCTTGGAACCTACTAACGGTTTACTATGATAGTCTGCAAGGTTTACCCATTAATCACGTAATTCCAGTAAAGTTCTGGGTCAGTCCAATTTCTCCGATTGCGGGTAATAGCCCTGTGAATGATACTGATAATGCTAGCTTGATTATTGCTACTTCGTATGACCCGAATGATAAACAAGTGAGTCCGCAGGGTGAAGGTTCTCAGGGCTATATAGATCCCATTGATCATGAACTTTCCTATCTCGTGCGTTTTCAAAATACAGGTACAGCCATGGCTTATACTGTAGCGATTGAGGATACTATTTCGAATCGCTTAGATATTAATACGTTGCAAGTTTTAGGAAGCAGTCATAATTATCTAATCGAAAAAGATAATAATTTGATCCGATTTGTGTTCAATAATATTATGCTACCCGATAGTAATGCGGATGAGCCGAATAGTCATGGGTTTATTCAGTACAGCATTCAACAAGATGAAGGAAATGTTCCCGGCGATGTAATCAATAATACTGCCCATATCTATTTTGATTTTAATCCTGCCATCGTAACGAACACTACTATCAATACGATTCGGTTCCCTGTTCAAGTGGAAGAGATTACTCGAAGCGATCGATTTAAAGTATATCCTAACCCAACGAGCGGAGCACTATATGTGCAAGAGCTCCAAGGGCAGACAATACAGAACATTACGCTCAAAGACATTATGGGTCGTAGTGTAGCTATTAAAACAAAACGTACCAGCGATCAACTGATTGAATTGAATATTGAGAATGCAGCAAGCGGTATTTATTTCTTACTACTTGATAATGAAACGGTGAAGCTACTAAAGGAGTAGACTTCCTTTCTTGCTTTTTTTAACAAGGGGCGTATTGATTTCAATAGAAATTAATACGCTTCTTTGTATATTTATACAATATGAAAAACCTACTTCTTCTCGTATTAAGCATTACTTGTTTGAGCCAATTTGCATCAGCTGATGGCATTGATTTTAAAAAACTAAATTGGGAAGAAAATCTAAAAACTGCCCAAGCAGAAAATAAATTAATTTATATAGACTTCTATACAACGTGGTGTGGGCCATGCAAGTATATGGCTAAGAAGTTTTTTACGGATAAAGAAATTGGAAATTACTTTAATGAACATTTTTATGCTCTTAAAGTAGATGCCGAGAAAGAAGGTATAGACCTTGCTAAAAAGTATGGCGTAAATGGATACCCAACCAATTTGTTTATTGACCCAAGCAATGAAAAGATTATTTATAAAACCATTGGCTCTCCACAAGAAAAAAATGGCTTTCTTCAAACAGGCGTAACGGCCTTAGAAGAAAAAAATGACCCAATGTCTTTGGAAGATTATGAGCAAAAATTAGATGGTGGCGAAGAGTCTAAGAAATTCTTAGCGGCCTATTTAGAAAAAATGGAACGCTTAGACTTACCAAATCAAAAGCCGCTGGATGCCTATAGCAAAAAGTATTTCAAGAAAAATATTGACTCAGTAGAGATACAGTTTATGAAAAAATACTTGAAAAGTATAGATAATAAAACCTTTGCTATTTACGCAGCTAATGAAAAATCCTATAATGCCTACCAAGATAGTAAGGGTTATAAAAGACGTTGGAGTGATGAGCTTTCTTCTAAGCTTTACTATACCAATCAAATTGCAAAACGAAATAAAGATGAAGTCCTGTTTAATAAATGTATTCAATGCGCCGAAAAATTATTACCGCCTTATGATAAATTACAGCAAAGCTATTATCTAAAAGGTACGTATTATGAAGCCCATGATAAACAGAAGAATTTAGAAAATGAATATGAATATGCAAATAATCTATTGAATATAGGAGATGGATTTTATAAAGCAAATAATAGTAAAATGCTAGCTTCGGTAATGATGCAGCTTGAAATGCAAAGTCAGACCTGGCCAGAGAATTATAAAGTAAAATTAGATAGTTTTAAAACTGCCTATGCTGCTAATCCAGAGCATAGTCATCGTATGACTATGATGGCTTCCCAACACCTCAATACACAAGCCTGGGATGTTTTTGAACAGAAAGATAGTAAGCGATACACGCAAGCATTAGCTTGGGCTAACAAAGGTTGGGAGCAAGCTAAAGAAATTAAACTAGGCGAAACAGCCGTAGCAGATACCTATGCCAACTTGTTATTCGTAACGGGTTCCAAAAAGAAAGCAATTGAAATCGAAAAATGGGCTATCAAAAGGGCTAAAGAATTAGAAGAGGACAGTAAGGGCTATGAAAAAACCTTAGCGAACTTTGTAGGTAATTAGTAGCACTTAAAGTAATCAAAAGGCTCTAAGCAATCTTTACATTTATATAAAGCCTTGCAAGAAGTAGATCCAAACTGAGAAACTAGCTCCGTACTTTTTGATTCGCACCGCGGACAAGGTACTATAGCGTCTTCTTCTAATGGATTATCTTTTATTTTATATTGGGGTGGTGCAATACCAAACTCTCTGAGCTTTCGTTTTCCCTCGTCACTCATCCAATCAGTAGTCCAAGGTGGAGATAAAACTTCTTTTACTGTAATATTTTTTAAACCTTGAGCCAATAATTCAAACTTCACATTAGCAGCAATGGTATTCATTGCAGGGCAACCCGAATAAGTTGGTGTAATTTCTACGGTAATTTCTTCTTCAGAAATTTTTACTCCTCGAATAATTCCTAAATCTAAAACGGATAAAACAGGCACCTCAGGATCACAAACATTCTTGAGGTAAGAATAAATTTTCTCCTCACTTACCATTCGCTATTTGGATATGCGCGTTGGACAAATTGGAGTTCTGCCAAAATGTAACCGAGGTGTTCACTATGTCTTCCCTCTTTTCCGCCCTTGTGATGCCAATCGCCTGTATCATCTGTTATTGTAAGAGTCGCTTGATTTAAAATTTGATCTATACTGTTCTGCCAATCTTGTTTTAGGTCTTCTACCCTCGGAGCTACTCCCAATTTTTGCATTTCGAGTTCAAGCTCTGTTGAAGAAAATAGCTCGCCCGTATAATCCCAAAAATGATTCAAGCCGTCCTGCATTTTTTGCTTACTCTCTTCTGTGCCATCGCCTAATTTTATTACCCAACCGCTGCTAAACCGCCAATGGTAGGAAACCTCTTTTATAGACTTTGCCGCTATTTCTGAAATACGTTTGTCTGTACTTTTTTGTAAAGCTGTATAAAAATGATATTGAAAACAGTCAAAATAAAAACTACGAGCAATGGTATCAGCAAAATTGCCATTGGGTTGTTCAACCAGTATTACGTTTTTAAAGGCTAGTACGTCACGCTGATAGGGATAAGAATCTTCGGTTTTATCACCGCCTTCAATCGAGGCAGCGTATTGATAAAAACTTCTGGCGGCACCCAAGCTATCCAAAGCGATATTACTCAATGCCATATCCACTTCCAGCTCTGGGCCGTGTCCAGTCCATTCGCTTAAACGATGACCATAGATTAATGAATTATCTGCAAGTTGTACTATATATGAAACTAATTTTTCCATAACTACATGTGTTTTAATTTATCAGGCAATTCATAAAATGTAGGATGACGATATACTTTGTCATTACTTGGATCAAATAAGGAATCAGATTCATCGGGATTAGAAGCATGAATGTATTTGCTTTCTACTGCCCAAATACTAATTCCTTCTTGTCGGCGTGTATACACATCACGAGCATTTTCAATTGCCATTTCAGCATCTACTGCGTGCAAGCTACCTACGTGTTTATGATCTAAACCCGCTTTACTTCTTATGAAAACTTCCCATAAGGGCCATTCATGTTTATCCATATATACAAAGATAAACTGTAATTACTAAAAATGAGATTGATTGTTTGCGCAGGCGTTACGCTACAACCGCTGCGCTGTGAATTGCTTCAGACATTTCAGAAATTAGCTGAGCATCTTTCTCAATTGCATTGCCAACTACGATGACATCGGCTCCTGCTTTGCAATTATTATATGCTTTTTCAGGCGTAAGAATTCCTCCTCCAACGATTAAAGGTAGTGCTATATTCTCTGCTACACTTTTAATCATTTGCTCGCTGATTGGGTTTTGTGCGCCTGAACCCGCATCCATATAGATTATATTTTTTCCCTGAAACTCACCGGCCATAGCGGTACAAACTGCAATATCATTTTTGTCATGCGGAATGGGCAAAGAGTGACTCATATAAGAAACTGTGGTAGGAGCACCCCCATCCACTACTATATAAGCCGTAGAAATAATTTCTAATCCACTCTCTTTTACAATCGGTGCCGATACCACGTGCGCACCAATTAATAACTCTGGATTCCGTCCTGACAATAACGATAAGTATAACAAGGCATCAGCTTCTTTACTTACCTGCGAAGGGCTTCCGGGGAATAATGAAACGGGTATGGCGCTATTTTCTTTAAAGCGTATAATACATTCGTTCAAATGATTCGATGTCATTAAACTACCACCTATAAAGAGATAGTCCACTTTAGCCTCATTGCATTGGTGAGCTAATTTTTCGATTTGCGGCAAGCTTACGCTATCAGGATCTACCAAAACAGCAAAGCCTTTTTGCTTATTCTGTTTCAACCTAACCAAACTCTTATGTATAGCTCCTCTGTGCATAACGAATCGTAAAACAAATATATTGCTTTTCTTGAGAATGAGCATAATAACCGTGTGAGACTTACAGCATTTTAGCACACTTATTAAAAACGAGATAATAAAAAAGCCCCTCACGCCAAGGCGTGAGGGGCTCACTATATAGTTTACTAATTAGAAGATTCTAATTATTATCTATTGCGTTTGTTCACTTTACTTGAGTGAATCAAGTTGTTGTTCTCTAAGATCTGAACTCCATAAACTCCCGTTGCGATATCGCTCAAGTTTATGCTTACGTTATTCATCCCTTTTGCTGATTGTTGAACTACACTCTTAATCACTCGACCGCTCATGTCTAATAAACGTACCTCGATCTGAGCTACTTTGTCTATCGATATATCTACGTTCAACTTATCAGTTGCTGGGTTTGGATAGATAGCGACTATGCTACCATCTGCACCCCATACTAAGTCTACTACTTCACTATAACTCTTCTGACCATCTAGATCAACTTGCTCTAAACGATAGTAGTTATGACCTATTTGTGGCGACTCATCAGTGAACGTGTAACCAAGCTCAACAGTACTTGTACCGTTTACAGCTTTTGAATTCACTTTACCTAATGTAGCAAAGTCGTTTCCGGCTAAACTACGTTGTAAATTAAAGTGACTGTTATTCTCCTCATTAGCCGTAGCCCATGCTGCTAAACTAATGCTACCTTCTTTAGTAACTGTAAAGTCAATAATAGAAACTGGTAAAGGACCATTCGTTGTTCCAGAACCAAATCCACCACCACCTCCAGAGAAGCTAGCTACTAGATACTCTAATTGGTTTGAAGTTGGACCTTCAGGATCTACGGTGTGTGCCCAAGTTGTTGCTGTTGAAGCGCCACTAGTATAAGCCGTAAAGTCTGCAGTTAAAACAGAAGCGTGATTTAGTGCAGGATTCGGATCCTTGTCATTCGCTACTTTCCAACCTAACATGTCAGTATGAGCTGTAATTAATGAACCAAACGCTGCTGTTGCCACTGTAGTTTGTAGTGCAGTATAATCAGCATCAAAGTAGTAGAAACGTACGTCCGTAGCCGCTGAAGGTTGACGTAATGCATCGTTCGTTCCAACTTCTACATCCCAGAAACGATTCATAACATACCAGTGTTGTGCTGTTACATAGGGCGCAGATGCACCAATCGTACCTAAGTTCCCACTTGCTCCAGTTGCCGCTCCTTGTACATTTACTATGAAAGGAGAAATATTTGGATCATTGTAAGCACTTTTCTTAACTGATAAATTAATCTCTTGCGAGGTTTGATCACCATAGTGTGTCCAACCTGCTAGGTCATTACACTCACAATCAGAATTACCATTTACTGTAGAGATAGCCGTAAACTGACCTGCACAAGTAGAATCTATTAAGCAAACGTCATCCAACGCTATATCATTATAGAAAGCCTGACTTGTTGTTGCACTTTCAGAGATTTCAAATTGGAAGATTAAATCATTCGTTCCTAGAAGTGTTTTATCAACCTCTACTTGGAATAAGTTCCAATCAATTCCTAGTTCACTATTGATAAACACTTTGTCTACAAATGTTACACCACCATCATAGCTAATTCTACCCCAGAACTCATTATAATCTGTTGTCTGATTATCTGCAGCAGCCGCTATCGTAGTGTGACTTTTCACATAGAATTGTAACATTGGATTCGTCATGGCAGCTACATCAGCATTGTCAATCGGAACAGAAGTTAATACAGAATTTGTAGCAGCACCAGAACCATCAACCCAAAGGAATCCGTTATTTGATGTTGTACCATTCGTATGATCCAGTGTAGGATTCATAGCGTATCCAGGCGTACCTGTTCTCCAATTCTGAGCATCGCCACCAGTATTGGTCCAACAAGCAGGAACACCACTCGTGAAGTTGCCGTCCATACAGAACTGCGCTGCTGTTACCGTAGCACATGGCGTACAGAAGGTGTATGGTCCATTCACAAAACTAAATGAACTAATACTCGTATCACAAGCTGTTTGTACATAAACGTCATAACATGTGTTAGCTAGTAAAGTTGTATCTGTATAAGGATTTGATGTTGTAAGTACACCATTACCTGTTGGTGTTGTACCCTGAAGTACAATTTCTACATTCCACAAAGTTGCTGCTGGCGTATTATTTTCAGTCCAAGCAACAGTAACTGTATTAGCCGCTACACCTGAAAGAGTGACCGCCGTTACAGAATCACAACCCGTAGGTGTAACAAACACACCTGAAGCCCAATTACTACTATCGGCAGGTCCGCAAATAGCGCGTACATACCAATCGTAAGCAGTACCCGAAATTAAACCTGTAGCAGAAACTGGCATCATAGTCGTTACTGTACCCATACCAGTTGGTGGATTTCCTTGAACAACCCACTCAACTTCCCACTGTGTAGCAGATCCCATTTCAACCCATGTTAAATCGGCTGAATTCACGGTGACATTTGAGGCTACTAAAGTATCTGGTTGAGGACAGCTAACTGTAAACTCAAAGGCACCCATATCTGGCGTTGTAGCCGAACGAGGAGCATCAATGTGATCATCCAAAACGCCTAGTGCCGCTCCTAAATCATCCATTGCACTATTTCCTGGCTCATAATCATCAGCCGCAGGATTTACAAATATTGGATCAACATCCGTATTACCTACACCTACTGCTGGCGTTGAGGCCTGCCATGCTGTAAGATCTACTTGATTACCACCATTAAATCCATAATAGTTTGTTCCACCCATAGCTGGGTTTATATAAACGTTATTATTAGATTCTGTAATTGTACTAGACTGTACATACAAACCATAGTGTGTATTTGTGCTCGCTCTGTTCAATACAATATTGTTATTCTGTATTTTCTGACCAACAGCTGTAGTACCAAATTGTACAATACCTCTTGTAATACCACCTGCACCTAATTGGTCATCTAATACTACTGTATTATGACGAACGTTTAAGTTCTGTGCTGTAGAAGAATATATACCATATTGCGTACCACCACCTTGAATATCTTCTATTAAGTTATTCTCAATGATATTCTCATTGGCTGCACTACTTGCATCTATAAAGAAGTAGAAACCATACATTGTACCACTACTAGATGGATTAGAACCACGATTAGTATGAATATGATTTTTCTCATACAAGTTTCTATTTCCTAATCCGCTACCGTAGACACCATAGAATGTACTTAGTACAGGACGTGTAGGACGAGATATATCATTTTTACTAAAGATTAAATCATCTTGATACAAATGATAGTAACCATAGAAATAGAAATCCTCAATATTCGTATTCAATACTTGGTTTCCAACTGCATATGGTGCACTAAATGGTCCATACATAGTCAATCCATAGAATCCACCAATAATGTTACAAGAGTCTACAATATTACTATCCGCACCATTACCTGCCGTTTGAGCAGTTGTAGGAGAAGTCAACGAACCGCTCCATGGCATTGGACAGAACGCACTTGACGTACTTGTTAACGGAACACTGAACGTACAGTTTGTAAATGTATTACAATCTGTACCTCCATTAGAAGCATTGTATAAATGCATTGCAAAACCGAAGCTAGCGCCTGTAGATTGTACAACTAAATCATTGAAATTAAAGAAATCAGCCGCATCCAAACGAATTGTATGACGCTCAGCTGATACGGTTGCAGCGAAGAAAACAGTATCACCATTACCATTAAAGGTAATTGTGTTCGTTTTACTTGCACCAATTACTTCATCAAAGATTACTTGCTCATTGAAGGTAGTACCTACTGCCATATCAAATATTACGGGTGCACTAATACCACAATCAAGCGCAATCGCTACCTGATTCAAGGTATTGAAATTCGTTGCGCTTGTTGGAATAGAAGGATCTATTGTATACGTACCCGCTAAAGGAGCACAAGCCAATACTTGAATTGGACCTGCCCATGCGCTAGAATCTGCACCGCAATCTGCACGTACATAAACGTCGTTTAATTGGAAAGGAGTTAAACCAGTTAATCCATAGGGATTATTGGTTGTTACACCAGGATCCGTAGGCACAGTAGTAAGCGTTGGTGCAGGAGCACCTGCAGCCTGAACGTGAACATCCCATACCGTTTCACTACCACCTGGTGTCCAGCTCAAATCAGCTGTTGTAGCTGTAGCATTAGCTACTGCTAAAGCAGTTGGTATCGCACAAGATACACAAGCTTCTATGCTTACTTCGTCAAGACCCATATCACCAGTAAAACTAGATCCACGTACCCCAACAAAACGTAAATTAATCGTTGATCCTACAAAAGAATTTAAACTCACAACTACAGAATCCCAAGGATCTAATTCATCACTCTGAACCGAACCACTGTCTGTATATATCTGTACCAAGCTTGTTCCATTGTCTACTAATACAGAAAACGTATTCATCGTAGCTCCATACATATGTTTAAAGAATTTAAGACGAGCTGCACCCGCTACAGTCGTTAAATCAATTGTTGGAGAAGTAAGCGTATCACTATTTCCAAGCGCGCCACCTGAAGTCTCTAGATATACATAACCTGCAGAACCTTTGGCTGGTGCACTCGGTCCAGTATTACCAGAACCTGTGTTATTATTATCCCACTCCCAGTTAGGGGCCGTAGCACCTTGTACTGTGGACCAACCATTACCTAAAGTTCCTGGCCAAGGATTTGCAGCTGTTCCTACATCGAATTTCTCTTCAAATATAATACTCGCATTACTTGTACCCGGACACGCTAATGGAGGAATTGAAGTACAGAAGGTAAAAGGACCTGTCCAAACACTATTACCATTCGTACCACCACAAGCAGCTCGTACATAATAATCAAAACAAGTGTTTCCTGGTAAACCAGCTAATGTATAAGGATTTGTTGTAACTCCAGGAATAACAGGAGTACCGGTAGGTGTAAAACCTGAAATACCAATCTCAATATCCCAAGTAGTAGCTGTACCATTTTCTGTCCAAGCCAGATCAGCACTTGACGAGGTTACATTGGTTGCTGTTAAAGCAGTAGGCCAAGGGCATGTTGCTAAAGTTGTTACATTCAATATTGGGTGATAATAACTTGAATCACCAGGACCACAATATGCTCTTACGTAAAAATCATAAGAAGTATTTTGTGTCAAACCTCCAATACCATGTGGGTTTGTTGTTGTCGTAATTTGTGGTGTACCAGTTGGTGAAAATCCAGAAGGACCCCACTCAATTTGCCAAGTAGTAGTAGCAGGCACATTATTTTCTGTCCATGCTAAGGTTACTGAATCTTGACCAATAAAACTTGCACTACCCATTGTAGGTGTTGCACAATTTAATGGAGAAGATAAACTCATTCCGATATTTGCTTGCCCAGCACCAGAACCAGTACCAACAGCACCAGCATACGCACCCCAAATTCTTCTCGTACCATTCGTAGTGAATTGTGGAGTTGTTGTACCAGTAGAATAACCATTTTGTCGCACCTCAATTACTAATGAAAGTGCTGGATCATACAAATAAGGTGTTGCTAATGGAAAACCAACCCAAGTTCCACTTTGTGTAGTAGTACGAGTAGGTAAGGTTGCAAAATTTAAAGCCCCCGGACCCTGAACACTTGTTAAACCAGTAATGTAGGTGGTATTTGCCCAAGTAGTTTGTGTACCTACATTTTGGCCAAGAGATATTTCAAAACCAGCCGTCATATTGGCTGTTGGTGTAGAGACTCTATACCACAAAGTATCAATTAAACCTTGGTAAGCAGCAGTACCAGTTCCTCCTCCCATAGTGCTAAACTCGCCAGGACCATAAATCCATTGCACCTTATTAGAGGTGGTGGTGTTTAAAGGGAAACCGTTGTTTGAGGTTCCACCCATTGAACTCTGGAAGGGAGGCTCTTGTGCATTAACTAAAAATGTTGTGCATAACACAGCAATAAAAAATAGTAATGTTTTCTTCATAATCTAAAAAAAATTTTAATGAACTACTAAAGTTATGGTAAAAATGTAAAAGTACCAAAAAATTTAGTAAGCCATACGTTCTTAATTCCTTTCGAGCATAAATTGGTACTAGTTCGACCATGCAAAAAAAAGCCCTCCCGTAATTACGTGGAGGGCTTACACCTGAGGTTATGTAATTAGAGTTACTCTAATTATTATCTATCGCGTTTGTTCACTTTACTTGAGTGAATCAAATTGTTGTTCTCTAAAATCTGAACTCCATAAACACCCGTTGCGATATCGCTCAAGTTTATGCTTACGTTGTTCATCCCTTTTGCTGATTGCTGAACTACACTCTTAATCACTCGACCGCTCATGTCTAATAAACGTACCTCGATCTGAGCTACTTTGTCTATCGATACATCTACGTTCAACTTATCAGTTGCTGGGTTTGGATAGATCGTTACTACACTACCATCTGCACCCCATACGATATCTACTATTTGACTATACGTCTGCTTGCCCGCTTGGTCAACCATTTGTAATCTGTAGTAGTTATGACCAACTGCTGGACGTACATCCGTGAAGTCATAGTTCAAGGTTCCATTGCTGTTTCCATCAACGGCTTTTGTATTTACAGTGCCTAAAGTAGTAAACTCGTTACCATCTAAACTACGCTGTACATTAAAGTGGCTGTTATTCTGCTCACTTTCTGTAATCCAAGACGCTAAGCTTACGCTACCTTCTTTGGTTACACCAAACTCTGTTAAGCTTACCGCTAAGGCTGAGTTTAATGGATTACACGTATGACAGTAGAACTCGCTGAAGCCCGTTACAGGGAAGGTTACATCCCAGCGCATATTCACAGCATCCCAAGTAGCAGTTAACGGACCGTGTACTGTAGCAGTACCTGTTCCTAAGGTACCGCCGCTTACTTGTGTGATACAGATAGTGGCTGTAGTATCACCACCAGCATTGGTAGCTATTGTATCAAACGCACCGCTGGCCGTATTATAATCTGCAAAGTCAGCATCTGTAAAGTATAGGGTTACATCCGCTGGGCCATCGCTGTCTGGAGTGATTTCAAACCAACGACGCACGTACGGCTGACCTTGATAAACTTGTACCGTTGGATCTACAGTAACCTCACTCACTGTATTTCCTAATACATTACCACCCGCACCATCATCAACAGTTGCAATTAAGTTACAACTTGCGTCATAATAGCTGATTGTAGTACCATCTCCTTGAGGATACATTTGATTAGCCGAACCTGTAGTAGAAGATGTATTCGTAGCAGTAGCCTGCGCCAAAATACCAGATACCGTACCAACAGCTACCTCCACCGTATCAACGGCCGTACAGCCAAATACATCGGTTTGCGCTAAAGCGTAGGTAGTGGTTGCAGCAGGAGTTACGATTTGAGTAGGACCGCTCAGCATACCTGGCATCCATGTGTACGTATATACTGGTCCTGCCGGCGGTGCCGTAGCTCCAGATATATTTACAGTATAATCCTCAGTTTCACCCCAAGTAAATGTACCGCAAGCCATAGTTGCAGTGGCAGACCCACCCTCTTGCATTACTACACGCATACGCGTTGGGCCATTTAAGGCAGTTACTGGTATTGTTATTGTATCAAAGACGGTAAAGTTTCCTGACGCGAAGGCTCCTGCAGCAGCAGAGGTAAACTCTTCAGCCGCATCAAACACGCCATTTTGATTTAAATCTATAAATACTTTTGTCCAAGCGCCATAAGTATTTGTACTCGCTGACCCTTTTGTTATAGCTATTGGGAACGGAGTACCAGCCGTTACTGGTACTACAATTGCCGTGTTATCTGTATATTGCTCAGAAGGTCCTGGTATTCCAGCCGTTCCTGTTACCGTACCATTGATATTTACTGTATCAATTTTGGTATCAGCTGCACTAGTTGCATTACTCGCACAATAAGGTAAAGGTGGTATAGAGTCCATACCCGTTAGTGTTACCGTATCCGCATTACAGATATAAGCAGGATTAGCTGTAGCTGTAGTCCAGAATTCTGGTTGAACCGTTACATTTATAGTATCAGTATTACCACAACCCGTAGGATCTTGACCGATCACTACATATTGCGTAGGCACTAATGGATTCGCATTTACAGAATCACCTGTTGTCATATCCAATCCAGTAGCTGGGCTCCAAGAATATGTATAAGTAGTATTCGTACTAGTAACGGTTAAAGGAACCGCAACCGATCCATCCCAACAAACCACAGTATCAGCAGAAGCTGTTATAGGTGTTGCCGGATTTGAAACAACTATTACGGCAACACGAGAACCTTCACAACCTGCTGGCGTAAAGGCAACATTAATTGTACCGTAATTCGTAGCATTTGCACCAGTTGCAATTGTCCAATCACTACCATCATTCGTATCATCAAGTGCTGTTCTTCGAATACCTCCAGTACTTCCAGAGTTACCCGTAGTACCAGTCCAATCCGCTGCTGTAGCAGCAGGAGTACCTGTACCAACCACGGCAAATGAATTTGTAGCGGTTACATCTTGAACCGCACCAGCCGCGTCACTTAAAATATAACCACAAGCTGTACCCGAACCACTCGAGTTTATTCCTGTGTGTAAATACACATTTGGAATAGCAGGAGAAACTGTAAATGAACGATCAAGAACAAATGCTCCACCAGCTGGTAAAACATTACCAGCAGGTATAGTTACAGTTCCGGGAGTTCCACCAGTTACTTCTAACTGCCAGCCAGAAATATTAATTGGTGCTGTACCAATGTTCGTTATTTCAATAGGGTCATCCATGGTAGTAGGATAAGGTGCGCCCGGATTAGTATAAGAAGCTGTAGTAAATTGACAAACCTCTGTAATAATTACTTTACCTTCTCCATCTAAAGGAGCTACGTAAAATGTATCAGTCATAGTAACAAATGGCATAAATGTAGAACCTGTATCTAGTAAGTTTCCAGCAGTTGGAGCATCATACCAATTCAAAGAAGCTCCTGTACCCGATGCTGAAAGCATCGCTGTATCCGAACCACAAAGCGTATCGCCCATACTTGCTGTAATCATAGGATTATTTACTACAACCGTATCTACAGCTGTAGAATCCGTTGATCCATTACAAGAATAGATTGCTCTGTAATAAGTTGTTGCTGTTAATGTTCCAGTTGTATAAAGTGGTCCACCTGCACCTACGTTCGTCCAAGGACCTGTAGCTGCAGTAGCTTCTTGATACTGAACCGTCACTCCTGGTAATCCAGTAAACGAAATATCAGATGTTCCTGACACGCATAGCTCTCCAGGATTTGCTGCTATTGAACCAGCACCCGTACCTGCCGTATAAACGGCAACGTAGGACATGGTATCATTTGTAGAATCAACATCTGCCATAGAAATTGTATAAGCAGTGATATTGTAAGTACCTGCTGTAGACATATCTAATGTAGTAGACAAACTTATCGTTTGCGAAGCAGAACCAGCCAATGTGCCGGTAGAAATCCACTCTGTAAGAGTAGCGGTCGTAGCTCCAGTAACCTCAACCGTTACTAAAACAGAATCAGTAGTAAAATCTTGAGCAGATAAAGAATAATTCGTAATCAGAACATCAATTGTTTCAGCAGCTGTATAACATCCTGCTGTATCCATCGGCGCTAAAATACTATCCGCACCTATATCAACCACTACAGGCACACAAGCTTGTACTTCAATGTCGTCAAGCGCCATATCATTTGCAAAACCAATTGATCTTCTACCCACAAAGTTCAAATTAATTGTTGAACCTATAAAAGCAGATAAATCTACGGATTCTAGGGTATAAGGATCTGCATTGGCTGTTTGCTGCTGACCACCAATTTCCCAAACTTTTGTTTTGGTTGTTCCATCGTCAATATAAAGGAACAATGAATCCATTGATCCACCATAACGATGATAATAGAAGTTAACACGCGCAGCTCCTGCAGCCGTTGATAAATTGATAGAAGGCGAAATCAACGTATCCTCACCAGCAGCGGTTGAACTCTCCAAGAATACATACCCTGGTGTGTTCGCTCCAGAAATTGGCCCTGTTCCTCCACTATTTAAACCATCGTTGTCTGTAGCCCAGAAAGGTCCTGTTCCACTTTTGGTCCAACCTGGCGCAAAGGCATTGGGAATAGCCGTTGGTGTTGTAGTTGCATTAATAAAATCTTCAGTAAAGACTGTTGTTTGAACACCTGTTGTACAACTTAATGGTGCAATAAGTGTTGTAAAACTATTAGGACCAGCCCCTGGACTTAATCCGACTGTGGCACCACAGTTTGTTCTTATATAAACGTCATAGTCTGTTAATGAGGATAGACCCATTGCAGTATAAGGACTACTGGTTACTGGCACTCCAGAACCTGTTGGTGTTGCACCAGCAGCTACAATTTCTATATCCCATCCGGTAGGAGCAGGAGAATTACTATCTAACCAAGCAATGTCAACACTGCTTGATGTAATATTGGATAGCGTTATATTATACACCGTGTCACAACTTAATGTTGTACAGAAGGTAAAAGGACCCGTCCATAAACTGCTATCCATAGGACCGCAAATTGAACGCACATAATAATCAAAACAAGTATTAGAAGGTAAGCCCGCTATTGTATATGGGTTACTCCCTGTAGCAGGAAAGGTAGGATTGCCTGTTTGGGCAAAACCTTGAAGACCAATTTCTAATTCCCATGAAGTAGCAGCACCATTTTCTGTCCAACCTAAGTCAGCCGAAGAAGAAGTAATATTAGTTGCATTTAATGCCGAAGGCTGCGGGCAGGAGGCAGGTGTAGTAAAAGTAAACGGACCAAACCAAACACTAGTGTCCGTTGGGCTACAATGCCCTCTTACATAAAAGTCGTAAGAAGTTGAAGGCATCAACATCGTTTGATTAAATGAAGTTGTAGTGATACCCGTATCAGTAGGAATACCTGATTGTGGAGCCGTTGCCAACAGTAACTCAATATCGTATGTGGCTGCAGGTGACATATTTAATGTATCCACCCAGTTCAATGTAGCGCTAGTAGGCATAATATTCGTAGCAGATAAGCCAGTTGGAGGTAAACAACTTCCAGGAGGAATATATGTTATTACCAAATTAGCTCGACTAGTATTCAATCCTGTAGAAGCAGGGTTTGCACAAACACCTGCGGCATCTGCTCTGTAGTGATTACTCATATTCGCAATCGCTGTGTTTTCCATCACTTCATTATTATTAAATGCAGTATTGTTAAAACAAGTTTCAACTAATAAGTTGTCTGTTCCATTCCATACATAAGCGGTACTAAGTGTAAATGAATTAGTACCCGTTGTAGGAGTATAATTCATAGGACCCCATACCGTACTCGTACCGCCAATCCAGGTTGTGGTAAGCGCAGTAGCAGCAACTCCAGCAATTTTCATTTCATAGTTGTCAAGCTGCTGATTCTGAGCAGCACCCACAACTTTGAAACCCAAATCGGTTATGATAGCACCTGATGCAATACCAGCCGCTGTTAATTCAGCTGCTGAGTAAAGCTGCTGATGTCTTGCACCAAACCAATAATTCCCAAAAGGAGCTGGATAAGTTGTTGTAGTGTTAGTTGTTGTACCCGAGCCAATCTGAGTAACCACCTGGGCTTGCGATTGGAAATCAAGAACACTAATCAAAACAACTAATAATAGTAACATTTTCTTCATATACATAAATTTTTTGTTTGAACCCCTAAAGTTAAGGAAAAATTAAAGTATGAACCAAATACAAAGTCATTAATAAAGGCAGCCGCTTAAAAACAGTAAGGCTACCTCTTAGTATAAATCAGCCTCGGAATTTTTAAGCCCATATAAAACAGGCGTTTGACCATTTCGAATTACTAAAAAAAATGTTTTGTTATTGTCACCTATTTGAGATTTTAATTGAAGGATTTGTCTTGCCTGCCCCGAAACGGATGGAATAGTATAAGAAGACAGCGTTTCAAACCCATTCGTTTTCCAATTGCTGAGCGTTCCATAACAAGCATCATACCGAGCTGTATTTACATCCACCTCATAATTGTTGCCCACAGTAAACAAATAAGGTGCGGAGCTCACAGTTTTAATAGCCGCTATACCATAGGCAGGGCTAAATTGGGCTCTTTGCGGTAGCCTCTGCGATTGAAATTCATTGTCCTCTCTAATAAAAGCAGTGCTATGAAACGTATGACATTCATACGTTTCTGTATTCGGGTATTTTTTCTCTGAAAAAATTTCGTCACTCCTAGCCGCTGAGTATTTTGAATATCGGCTAAAAATACCACGCCAAGAAGGCAGTTGCTCAAGCAGTTCGTTCAAAGAATACTTAGGATACAACACCCCGTCGGAAAAATAATAATTCACGATGGCTTCTTGTTCTCCGTTCTCATCAAAATCATTCACATACATCGTAGCTGGTTGCTGGGGGCTCGTTTTAAAAAAATTATTCGTTCCTCGGTTCCCTCCTACAATATCTTTTTTTCCGTCCGCGTTCAAGTCAATTATTTTTACAGTGTTCCACATTCCACTAGTTTTGGATAGGCCATACTCCTCCGTCTGATCAGTAAATTGGCCTCCACTATTTAGTAATACACCTATTGGCCTCCAATCTCCTGCCACTACTATATCCTTTTTCCCGTCTGCGTTCAAGTCACTAATAGCTACATCATTGATAATCCCAAGTGCTCCCTTCTGTGGCAGCAGATGGTAATTAGCTGTAAAGCTCCCCGCACCATCATTTATCAAACAATATGAATTAAATGCATTGGGAAACATTTTGGGTTTGACATTGCCACCAACTACCAAATCATAATCTCCATCACTATCTATATCTAATACCGCAACTGCCACAGAGTTTATAGCAATATTCGGTATTTTTCCAAGGGCTCTGGTAAAAGCTCCATTACCATCATTGAGATACAAACGATCAATAAATAAATTGGTATCTCGCACTTCATTGCTGCCACTGGTAACATATAAATCTAAGTCACCATCTTTATCAGCATCAAAAAATACACTCCGTCCATCTTCAAAGGCGTTGTCCTTTGTAAAGTCTGTCGTCTTTTTTTGCTGAAAACGTGCCGCTGAAGTTTGTAAGTACAGTTTCCCTTCATATCCTGCAGACGCACCAAAATATATATCGTCCCAGCCATCACCATTCACATCGCCCGCAGCAGCATACGGACCCCGGTTAGAATACATTTGTTCTAAGAGTGGTTCATCTTTAAAATCTATAAAGTCACTCTCCGTGTGCTGAACGATAGGAGAAAATGGATTGGGAATTTCCGCAAGCAACATTTTTTTCTCTCCTTCTTTATCAAATGAACCCACAATACCATCAGCCATATCTAATTTTATATGCGTGTTTAATCTAGGCGTACTCATTTTTTGAATCGTCCCATTCGGGTAAACAATCTGAACTTCGGATACTGCATTATTTTTGCCCAAGCCAAAATGTAACACTTGATGCACCGTAGATAAAAACCCACGATTATTAATCAATTGTTGAAACTGCTGTCCACTATCGGTAAGTAGCGTAACCTTTGTGCCTTGCACCTGACTGTGCTGCTTCGGATCGAATGTGAAACTAATAAATTGATTATCTGGCTGATTTTCAATCGTATTGTTTCTGTATAAAAAGCTAGGCTCGCCAAAATTATTTACCAATAAATCGAGGTCACCATCCAGGTCCAAATCGGCATAAGCCGCCCCATTAGAAAAACTCTTTTTTGCGAGGCCCCAATCTTTTGATTTGTTTTCATATGTCAATTTTCCTGCATTCCGGTATACATAATTTGTAGTGGGTGTTGATTGCGTGCCCGCTAGCAAGTCCATTGGCTGCACATTCATTTTGCCGCCGGCTTTTCTAATAATTTCATTGCTGCCATACTTCATATAATCCATGTCCGTAATATCTTGCTTATAGCCGTTACTTACAAACAAATCTTTACGACCGTCATTATCAAAATCAGCGAATAGGGGAGACCAGCTCCAGTCGGTATGCGATACCCCGGCCAACTGTCCTATTTCACTATAGGTGCCATCTCCATTGTTTAACT
>Ga0209187_1002138_pt1 | contig 19779 bp, 16 predicted proteins | sample BantaG_FD_187430 | JGI IMG/M metagenome (GOLD analysis project Ga0209187, IMG submission 187430) | Marine algal microbial communities from Bantry Bay, Ireland - BantryBay_4 metaG (SPAdes) (version 2) | ecosystem: Host-associated > Algae > Red algae > Unclassified | place: Bantry Bay, Ireland...
TCTTCCCATTCCGAACAGAGTAGTTAAGCTCCTCAGCGCCGATGGTACTGCCGATCTAGGTGGGAGAGTAGGTCGCCGCCAAACTTTATGAAGGCCCCATTCATCCGAATGTGGGCCTTCTCCTTTTTATAGTTGTCCGTTATACAGACAATACTATCTTCTATAATAACATCATAAAATCCGCACATCCACGCATCAAAATCCGCACATCTAAAGATTCGCAATTTTTCCACTATAATTACAACAGACTGACTAAGAGTTTTGAAAAAAAATTCTTACTTTGCCAAAACAAAATGTTGTATGGATCAGTCAAAAAGTTTGTCAATCAAAATGGAATTAATTTGGTGGTTGGTCACGATATTACTCGTGGCGGCGATCATTTATCCAATTTTAAAGTATACGGACGATTATCCTTTTCTTGCACTGAATATCATTTACATTGTTGTATTTATAACCTTTAGCCGGTATATTTTTCTGTTGAGATTTACTGTGTTGGCAAACGCACATTTAGTAAAAGTTGCTATTATTTTAATAAGTGTTCCAATAGTTGCTTATCTAATTAGTGGGATTAATTTTTTTCAGACTTATATCGACGAAAATGGAATGGATTCTTTTCTATCTTCTGGATCTTCCGTAAGTCAAGAACAGATTAGTAATTTTATTAGAAACGAATTGATTCTGTTTGGGGTAGGCAGTGTTATGGCGGCAATTCTTTTACCTTTTAGGTTAGTAGTATCTTTATGGAGATGGAAAAATCGTGGAACCGTTTAAATATTTATAATGAACAAAGTAGAAGAGTTTAATTCGTACAGAAAAAAAATGAACGAGAAACTGCTTGCAAGTGATAACAAAGTGCTTAAGCGGTTCTTCAATCTGGATACCAATGCTTACCAGGATGGTGCTCTGCCTTCAAAAACGAAAGAGTTATTAGGACTAGTTGCTTCTATGGTCTTACGTTGTGACGATTGTATTGCGTACCACATGGGAACTTGTTTTGAAATGGGCGTTACCAAAGAGGAAGCATTTGAAGTATTTGCAATTGCAAACTTGGTCGGTGGATCTATCTGTATCCCGCACACCCGACGCGCACTAGAATATTGGGAAGCGTTAGAGGACCGAAAGACTAATGTATAAACATATTGATAAAATGATCGAAAATAAAGATGAGCAGGTAACTTCGAATTACTTGAATGAACTCAACGAAGTGCAACGGGCCGCGGTGACTACAACCGAAGGTCCCGTTTTGGTGGTGGCAGGCCCCGGTTCAGGGAAAACAAGGGTGCTGACCTATCGTATTGCTTATCTGATCGAACAGGGAACGGCTCCGTGGGAAATACTCGCACTTACCTTCACAAATAAGGCGGCCAAAGAAATGAAAAACCGGATTGCTGCGGTAGTCGGAGAAAAGGCCAGAAGTGTCTGGGCTGGAACTTTCCACTCTATTTTTGCCAGAATTCTAAGAGTTGAAGCCGATAAGTTGGGATATAAATCCAATTTCACCATCTATGATTCTGATGATAGTAAAAGCGTCATTAAATCAATCATCAAGGAACTTAATCTTAACAAGGATAATTATAACGTTAATACCGTCCGTTCCCGGATTTCTTCGGCAAAAAGTAATCTGATCTCTCCCAAATTATACGAGCGAGATCAACAACTGCTTTCACAAGATCGGGCTTCCAAGATGCCGCATTTTCTGGAGATTTATAAAAAATATATGTCGCGTTGTAAACGAGCGGATGCGATGGACTTTGATGATTTACTCTATAAATTGTTCGTTTTATTACACGAAAATAAAGACAACGTTTGTGAAAAATATCAGCAAAAGTTCAAATACCTTATGGTAGATGAGTTTCAGGATACCAACTATTTACAATATAGTATTTTAAAAAAATTAACGGTCTATAAAGATAGTCCTAATAATATTTGTGCGGTTGGTGATGATGCCCAAAGTATCTATGCCTTTCGGGGAGCAACAATTGAAAATATCCTTGATTTTGAAAAAGATTTTAAAGATCTAAAGACGTTTAAACTCGAACAAAATTATCGTTCTACCGAACATATCGTACAGGCGGCCAATGAAGTTATTCAAAATAATTCTAAACAAATTCCTAAAAAAATATGGTCACATAAAGGAGTAGGTGATAAAATAAAAATCGTTCGTTGTGTATCTGATACCGACGAGGGACGAAGAGTTGCAGATTTAATTGTCGAGCAAAAAAACAGAATCCATTTTCGCAATAGCGATATCGCCATCCTTTATCGAACCAACGCACAGTCCAGAATATTTGAAGAATTTTTACGTCGATATAATTTACCGTATCGGATTATTGGCGGACAATCCTTCTACCAAAGAAAAGAAATTAAAGATTTTATTGCGTATCTCCGCCTCACAGTCAACCACGCGGACGAAGAAGCGTTTCGACGGATCGTCAATTATCCACGACGGGGAATTGGAGAAACAACCATTGGTAAATTAAGTGCACATGCTAGCGAATCCAATTTGAATATCTGGGAAGCGATCAAAACCTTTCCTGCTAAAGGTAGAGCCAAAACAGGTTTACTGGATTTTAAATCAACTATTAAGGTATTTGCCGATCGAATGGAACGGCATAATGCGCACGAAGCGGCTTCCTACATTGCGCGCCAAAGTGGATTACTGGACTTGCTGAAAAGAGATACCACCATTGAAGGAATGGGGCGAATGGAAAATATCAATAGTTTATTGGATGGAATCAAGGACTTTGTAGAGGACGATGAAGTACGCGAAGATGGAAGCTCAGAGAAATCTTTATCCGCTTATCTCCAAAATATCGCACTCCTGACCGATGCAGATAAAAAGGATGATGACGACGATTACATCACTATGATGTCCGTACATGCAGCTAAAGGATTGGAATTTAAATCTATTTTCGTCGTAGGACTGGAAGAAAAATTATTCCCTTCTTTTCGGGCAGTCGATGATATGGAACAGATGGACGAAGAACGCCGCTTGTTCTACGTGGCCATCACCCGAGCAGAAACCAATCTTACTTTGACATTTGCAAATAGTCGCTATAAGTTTGGAGAAATGAAATATAATAAGCCAAGTCGGTTTTTATTAGAAATTGCACCATCACATCTGCATGATACCGGAGGTGGATCGACGGTACAAGGTGGCGGAGCAACGATTGCGGCTAAAAGAATGAATTCAGGAGTGGTCGGTAATTTCAAAAAACGCAAAATGAATCGGATCAACGAATTTAAAATTGACCCTAAAGATTTTAAACCCAGCCCCGGTTCTGCCATCGAAGAAGGAATGGAAGTATTACACATGAAATTTGGTAAAGGTAAGGTGATCAATGTAGATGGGAATGAGAAAAATAGAGTAGCGACTATTTTATTCGAAAATATAGATTCACCGCAACGACGTTTGATGCTTAAATTTGCGAAGCTACAAATCGTAGAAAGGAGTGATTGACAAACAGAAATATACTAACCTGATTAGCCAAATGGCTATGGATTTGGGATTCCATACGGTTGGCTTTGCCAAAGCTGGAAAAATGGAACCAGAGGCACAACGACTTGAAGCCTGGCTCAATCAGGGAAAGCACGGTCAGATGCACTACATGGCCAATCATTTTGAAAAAAGAATTGATCCCACTAAATTAGTGCCTGGCGCAAAAACGGTGATCTCTTTATTATATAACTATCATAATCCAGAAAAGCAAAAAGATCCCACTGCCCCAAAAATTTCTCAATATGCTTACGGAAAAGATTATCACTTCGTCGTCAAGGAACAACTCAGGAAATTATTGAACGGTATCCGTACTAGAATAGGACCGGTAGATGGTCGATGTTTTGTGGACTCTGCTCCAGTGCTGGAAAGAGATTGGGCTAAGCGCAGCGGTACGGGTTGGATCGGAAAGAACACTTTGTTAATTACACCAAAACAAGGATCTTACTTTTTTTTGGCAGAATTAATTATTGACTTAGAATTGGTCTATGATCATCCAATCAAAGACTATTGTGGACGTTGTACTAAATGCATTGATGCATGTCCTACAGAAGCAATTTCGCCGGAAGGTTACGTGATGGATGGTAGTAAATGTATCTCTTATTTTACCATTGAATTAAAGGATTCTCTTCCGACGGATTATCAGGATAAATTCGAAAACTGGATATTTGGATGCGATATTTGTCAGGATGTTTGTCCCTGGAATCGATTTGCGAAAAAGCATGATGAATCATCATTTGAACCGCATCCGGATTTAATGGAAATGAAAAAGGAAGATTGGGAGGAAATAACAGAAAGCGTATTTCGAAAAGTATTTCAAAAGTCGGCGGTTAAGAGAACCAAGTTTTCTGGTTTGAAAAGGAATATTGACTTTCTTAATATAGATTAGGCGTAGGTAGGTAGGACATTAATTTCTCCCCAAAATTGGGTAATAGAATTAATTGTTCTTGTAAAATCATTGATGTCAATAGGCTTACAAACGTAGGCGTTGGCACCAAAATCGTAACAGGTCTTAACGTCATTTTCGTGGGTAGAAGAGGAAAAAACCACGACTGGAATTTTCTTGAAATCTTCGTTTAGAGAAAATGTCCGAAGAACATCTACACCACCCATACGGGGCATGTTGAGGTCAAGTAAAATAAGGGCAATATCCTCCAAGGGACTATCCTGAATATGATTAACCAATTCTTGTCCATCGAAAAAGTGGACTAGATCGAGCGGAAGACCAATTTCCTTGAGCGCCATTTTAGTAAGCTCTACATCGGCAAGGTTATCTTCTGCTAACAGAATTTTTTTTCTTTTGACCATTAGGTTGACAGGTTAGTGAAAAAGTATTAATAAAGTGAGCCATAATGCGAAGTAATTTTGCTTTCTAATAAGTTGAAAAACGCAAACATAGCGAGCTATAATGAGTATTTACAAGGAAATTAGAAGGCAAAATGACGAGTAGGATGGCTCAACTTATTTTTAATTTTTCACTTAGGTAATAATTTTAGGTTATTTTTAAAAAATATTCTTTACCAGTATCTGGAAAACTATAAATAACTTAAAGCCAGTCTACTCGGTATGGACTATAAAGCAAATATTGTTCTACAACGTTCAATAAAGTTTCATAAAAATAGGTAATAGTGACAGGATAAGTGCAAACTTTTATCGTAAAAACACTTTATTATTGAATTTATACACTTTAATACGTGATACTTTAATGCAAACATTGTGCTAGTTAAAACCTCAGGAATCGTCTTCAGATCAGTTAAATTTTCTGAGACAAGTATAATAACGGATATTTTTACCGAAGAGCTTGGACTGCGTTCTTATATAATTAGTGGTGTGCGTAGCAAAAAAGCAAAAGTTAGTGCGGGATTGCTACAGGTAATGTCACTCGTCGATACCGTCGTATATCATCGGGAAGATAAGGACCTTTGTCGAATTAAAGAAATTAAAGCAGCCTATCTCTTCGAATCAATTCCCTTTAATATCCAAAAAGGAGCGATTGGCCTGTTTCTATTAGAAATAATGCAAAAAACGATCAAAGAGCGAGAGAAAAATCAACCACTTTTCACCTTTCTATTCAATACCATTTGCTACCTGGATGTCACCAAAGATCCTATCTACAATTTCCATCTGGCGGTCATGTTAAAATTATCTGCTTATCTAGGTTTTTTGCCTTCTGGAATGTACACCGAACAATCGCCTTTTTTTGATATGCAGGAAGGAACTTTTACCGCACAACCTCCCCTGAATAACAACTATCTGGAGGGGGAACTGAGCAGGCTATTAGGTATTTTTTTAAAAACCAATATTGAGAATGCACACGAGATAAAACTAACCCGTCAAAATCGAGAAAATTTACTCACTGGATTGATCAACTATTACCGCTTTCACGTGGAAGGGCTGCCAGAGATTAATGCACATCGAATCCTAAAAACTGTATTAGAGGGATAATAAGCAGGAATCCAAAACGTTCTTTTACCTTCAGTAGGTTTGTCCTACGATCTCCTAAAAACAATGCGGTAGAACTACCACGATCATGAATAATACGCAATCTGAGCATACCTTGAAAAAACGCTTAACCCTGAAATGGGAGACATTTCGTACCCAATCTCCCCGTGTGGCAAAAGGCGTAAAGGCAATTTTGTTTTTACCATTGGTTGGAATCCTATTGGTTGGAATGCTCTTTTTACTGGTTTATTTGAATGTTTTTGGTAAAGTACCGACTACCCAGGATTTGCGACTGATTCAAAATGATACTGCTTCCGAAATCTATTCTAGTGATGGAGTAATGTTGGGGAAATATTATACCGAAAACAGAATTAGTGTACCTTACGAAGAGATTTCTCTTTACTTGGTAAATGCTTTGATTGCTACGGAAGACGCCCGATTTTTTGAACATAGTGGCGTGGATACGAGGGCTTGGCTACGGGTCATTGGAAAAACAATTATGCTTAGTGATGAGTCGGCAGGTGGTGGTAGCACACTCAGTCAACAATTGGCAAAAAATCTTTTTCCACGTAAGCGATATAAATTATTTTCTATTCTCATTAACAAAATAAGAGAAACCTATATCGCCCGTCGTTTAGAGAAAGTCTATTCTAAGAATGAACTTATCAGCCTATATCTTAACACTGTTCCTTTTGGTGGAAACATCTACGGCGTAGAAGTAGCAGCTCGTCAGTTTTTTAATAAAACAGCCAAAAATATTGCACCAGAATCCGCCGCTGTTTTGGTAGGAATGCTAAAGGCAAATACCTATTATCATCCAGTAAGACACCCCGAACGTGCTGAAAAGCGTAGAAATATTGTCTTACAGCAAATGGAAAAATACGAGTATATCTCTGCTCGCCAACGCGATTCGCTCCAGGCTATTCCACTGAAACTAAATTACCGAAAAGAAAGTCATCATGATGGTCTGGCTCCTTATTTTCGGGAACATTTACGTGGAGAACTAGCAGACTTAGTAAAAGAGTATAAGCGTCCCAATGGCGAAGCTTATAATATTTATACGGATGGTTTAAAATTTCATACCACCATACATTCCCGTTTACAGACGTACGCTGAAGATGCTTTAACCAGTCATTTGGCAAAATTGCAAAAAAAATTTGATCAACATTGGAAAGGAAAAAAAGTCTGGGGCGACGATTCGGTCATTGAGAAAGAAGTGAAAAAATCCACTCGTTATCAACAACTGGAAAAGGCCGGTAAATCAAAAGCTGAAATAAAAAAGAGTTTTGAGACTCCAGTCAATATGACCATCTTTAGTCCCAAGGGAGAACTACGTAAAAAAATGTCTCCATTGGATTCTATTCAATTTTATTATAGCCTTTTGAATGCCGGATTTCTAGCGATGAACCCCCGAACCGGAGAAGTCCTTGCTTGGGTCGGTGGGATTGACCATCATTTTTTCCAATACGATCATACGCAGTCGAAACGACAGGTGGGATCGACCTTTAAGCCCATTGTTTATGCAACCGCGATTCGGAAAGAAGTATTGCCCTGTACTCTTTTTGACAATCGACTAGTTACTTACACAGATTATGAAGATTGGCAACCACAAAATGCCGACGGGGTATATGGAGGCGTCTATTCCATGGCGGGTGGTCTAAGAAATTCGGTCAATTCCGTAGCAGTCAACCTGATCATGCAGACGGGGGTTGAACCAGTGATAGAATTGGCACAAGAAATGGGCATCGAAAGTGAAATCCCCAAAGTTCCCGCGATCGCCCTGGGTGCCACGAATGCATCCCTCTACGAAATGGTACAAGTATATAGTACCTTTGCCAACCGAGGGGTTCGTAAAAAGCCGATCTACTTGACGCGTATTGAAACCTCAGATGGTGAAGTGCTGTACGAAGCAGTTCCAGAGGAGAAAGGAACTCGAGTTTTGGAACCCAACGAAGCGGACATCATGGTACGAATGATGGAAGGGGTAGTAGATAGTGGAACGGCTCAGCGGCTACGTTCCGTTTATAAATTGAACGGTCGCATTGCTGGAAAAACGGGAACTACGCAGTCGCAGGCCGATGGTTGGTTTATCGGTTTTACACCGAATATGGTGGCAGGTGCCTGGGTAGGAGGACAATCTCCCAAAGTGCGTTTCCGAAGTTTATCGCTCGGGCAGGGTGCGAATACCGCGTTGCCGATTTGGGGTAAATTTGCGGTTGCCGCAGATCAAGATAAAGACTTTAAAAATTGGCAGCGTAGTGTATTTCCAGTACCTTCGGTCGAAATTTTAGAATTGCTTGATTGTCCTGACTTCGTGGAAGAAAGACCAGAAGAACCGATTGTAGAAGAGGAGATTATCGAAGAAGTGGTCGAAGGAATTAATTCTCAAATTGACAAACTCCTGGAGTCACTTAAAAAGAAAAAATCAGACCGAGAAAACGGCAATGATGAGGCAGGAAAACAACGGAAAAAAGAGGAGAGAGAAAAGCGGAAAGCGAAGCGAAAGAAAAAACGGAAGAAGTTTTTTGATAAAGTTTTTGGTGGATAAGGAATGAGGTATTAATAAATTAAGAATTTTGGGTTAGAGATTTTTGTTGCTAGTAAGGCAAAAAATGTAGGGATAGCCGCGCTATCACGAGGCTTTTTAACGAAACTAGCGGCAAAAAGATCAAGCCAAAAACGTAAATTTATTATTAACTCATTCCTAAATCATAAAAGATGAGCAAACCCGCGCAATACGATCATAAAGGCAGACCAACTGTTTTACATCCTTATAATGTCTTCTTAACCTTATTTCTGGCAGGAATTACGATGTTATTTTTGGCGTTGACGGCCTCGTACATTTATACGAGGATTCAGATGAAGATTCCGCCTATTGAGTTACCTCCGTTGTTTATTATCAACACCGTTATTCTCCTGACCAGTAGTTATACTATGAAAATGGCCAACGACGCCTACAAATCGGATGATACCGAAAAATACGTCCAATCGCTGGTATACACGATCGTTTTAAGTCTCGTTTTTATGGCTTCCCAGGGAGTAGCCTGGACCATGCTTTTTAAGAATAATATTCCCATTGCCTATAGTACGACGGCCTCCTATTTGTACGTTATTTCTTTTCTCCACTTTGCCCACGTCATTGCGGGTATTCCATTTCTGATCCTGTTTATTCGAGCGGCCAAGATCAGAATGAAAGACCCGGTGAGTGTGTTGGTTTATTTTTCTGATCCAGAGAAAAAAATCAAACTCAAACTATTAACTTCCTACTGGCACTTTTTGGATATCCTGTGGATTTATCTGGTGGTGTTTTTCTATCTCAATCATTTGATAAGCTGATAGGTGAATAGGACTCCCATTTTGAGGTTATTTGCCCTTGAGAATATTCCGGAGAGCTAGTGCATCAAGAGCTAAATTAATGATACTAATTCCAATTCCTCTGGTCAGACCTTTCACAAAAGAGGGGTTTTCGTTATCTTTGTAGAGAGAAGTTATTCAACAATCTATCAAAAATGCCTTCGAACTGATAAAATTCAACCTCATTATGAAAAATTCAAATATTCTTTTTTTATTTCTATTATTGTCATTATCAAGTTGGCACTGTGGAGGAGGCGCTTCCTCCGTTAAGGCCCCCGAAAATGGTGCGGTGATTCACGGAACAATTGCCGATGCCGGAGACATGAAATTGTTTTTGGACGAATGGCACTTTGATAATACCACCAATGTGCTTGGTTCTACCGAAATCAAACCAGATGGATCTTATGAACTTCCTTTGGAAGATGGACTGCAAATGGGTATTTACCGAATGCGTATCGGCGCAAAGAAAGCCTTTTTGGCTTTCGATGGTACCGAAAAAAATGTAGAAATAAATGAACATTTAGGAGAATTCGACAAGTTCAATTTTGAAGTTAAAGGATCTAATTCTGCTAATCAATTTAATACCCAACTACAAAAAGCAGTGGCCGATGCAAGTGATCTGGAAGCTATTCGTACCGCTGCCGAAAATACGGCCAATCCGGTGATTGGTGGATATATGGCAATGGTTTTTTACCGGGAAAATGAATCGCTTTTAAATAGTTACAAAACAATAAATGCCAGACTGCAAAAAGAAGACAAAGGCTCCAAATACGCGAAAGATTTCAATAACTACGTAGCGGGTATCGAACAAAGAATTGCCGCCAGAAAGGCCACCGCTTCTCTCTCCGTAGGTCAGGTTGCTCCCGATATTAATCTACCAAGCCCTGATGGAAAAAATTATAAACTCAGCGACCTGAAGGGAAAAGTAGTATTACTGGACTTTTGGGCCAGTTGGTGTGGACCTTGTCGCAAATCTAATCCGCATCTGGTGGAGACTTACAAAAAATACAAGGATAAAGGGTTTACCGTTTTTAGTGTATCCCTGGACGGAATTCATCCCCGGATGCTACCTAACCTGGGCAATGATCAGTCTAAAATTGATGCGCAGGTAGCATCTGCCAAAAACAAATGGGTTGCTGCCATCAAAAGAGATCAATTGCTCTGGGAAACGCACGTAAGTGATCTAAAACACTGGAACTCTCCGGTAGCCAAAATGTATAATGTAAAAGGAATTCCCAATACTTACCTGATTGATAGAGATGGAAAAATTGCTTTAGCAGGGGTCAATCCGTTGAGTCCAACCTTTGATTTGGAAACGGAGATTAAGAAGTTGCTTTAGTAAACGGTAAAACTGCGAGTAACATTCGATTAAAATAAATCACTAAAAAGGCCTGAATCCATCCGATTCGGGCCTTTTTGTTTTTCATTTGTTAAGGTAAGCGTTAAGGTTTTATTAAACTGTCCCTGGAACGGATTGAATATTGTACTTTTAGATTGATTCTTGCTAAATTTGTTAGGTTGGGTCAATGTTAAAAAGACACTCAATTTTATTCATCAACCGATTTTAATTAGGAAAATTAAATTTACAATGAGAAGGCTGGGATTTTTACTATCTATCGTCACTTTGATCTTGTTTGGATTGTTCAGCTTCCATACTTCATCTGATACACTTTACTCAAAACCTGCTCAAGACCAGACCATTACGTGGATGACCTTTGAGGAAGCAATGGCGGCGGTCAAACTCGAAAAACGTAAAGTGCTCATTAGCGTGCATACCGAATGGTGTAGTTGGTGTAAACATATGGATAAAACAACCTTCCAGGATCCGAATATTATTAAATTTATCAACGAAAAGTTTTACGCAGTAAAACTGGACGCAGAACAGAAGGAAGATATCACGACTCCGGAAAAAGTATACAAATTTGAGAAAGGGGAGGGCAAAGAACGAGGTTTTCATCAACTAGCCATCGCACTGACCATGGGAAGACTTACTTTACCTAGTACCGTTTTTCTGGATGAGAATTTCCGGATACTACAACCTATCCCCTCATATAAAGATCCCAAGACTTTTGAAATGATTATGACTTATTACGGAGATGATCATTTTAAAAATACTCCCTGGACCGTTTACCAAAAGACGTATATTCCATTAAAAAAGCCGGAGCCTGTTTTGATTATTGATGATGATTAGGAATGAGGTATTAATAAATTAAGAATTTTGGGTTAGCGATTTTTGTTGCTAGTAAGGCAAAAAAACATGACTGAACCCTGTGAAGGAACCGGAACGGTCGGGCTGCCATAGCTGCGCTATCACGAGGCTTTTTAACGAGACTAGCGGCAAAAAAATCAAGCCAAAAACGTGAAGTTATTATTAACTCATTCCTAGATTGGTTTATCACAAAACCTTCCTTCCTATCTCCTTCAATTCTATCATTTCCGCCCGGTAACAAGGTTTTAAAACAGAAATATTATCCAATAGAATATTTCCATTATAACTAAAATAAATGCCATCCATCGACCGGGCTTCGATAATAATATACTGAATATTATCGGTCGGCTCCAATCTAAAAAAATAACGTTTCCAGGCGGTATGTGAAATGGCTTTGGATTCTCCGAGCAGGATATCTTTTGAGCAACTTTTCGTTCCTCCCCAAATCTTGATCTTTATAGGTTTATTATAATTTGCGTACGTTTTGGAGTGAGCCAAATCCACCCCAAATTCGTAGCAATCTCCTTTTTGGATCGGTTTGGAAAGTTTCTGTCCAACGGATTCCCAGCTACCATCCTGGCGGGTGATCAGTCCCATGTACGTTTCACCATCGGAAGGCTCATTGTAGACACCCCAGGAGCCTGGCAGAATATCCGGGGTACTCCCCTGCTCACATCCTTGCCAGCCCATCGGAACAATCGCGTCCTGAGGTTCTCCTTCAAAACTGCCGTTATTAAGGGTAATTTGCGCCGTGAGCGAAGTGGCAAAAGCTAAAAAAAAAGAAAGGTAAATAAGTCGTTTAATCATTGGTAGCAGGTCTAGTGGCGCAAAAGTAGTGTATTTTACTAAAATCTGCGATACGTTTCTCATAAAACGTTTCGACCTGTAAAATTATTTTTAGGTTTTAAATGAACAATTCTCCTTGAACGGAGTAATCAAAATATTCAACCGAGATTCAGATAAGGAATGAGGTATTAATAAATTAAGACTAGCGACAAAAAGATCAAGCCAAAAACGTAAATTTATTATTAACTCATTCCTAAAGAAGTTGTTTAAGAAAAATTGACTGAAAAATTGTAGATTTGCGCCTAAATCATTTAGCATGAGTAAAAAGAAAAAAAGAGTTGTTTCTACCAAAAAAACCGTAGTGGCTACCCCAACGGTCGCTCGTCGAAATGCTCCCGTGGAAACATCCATGTCCACCGAACTTATTTTTAACCGCCAGAACTATGTGCTGATGTTAATTGGAGCAGCCCTGATCATCGTCGGAATGCTGCTGATGACCGGTGGTGCTCAACCCGACCCTAACACCTGGGATGCGGATATTATCTATAGCAAAAGAATTACTCTTCTGGGCCCGGTGGTGATCATCACTGGCCTTATTATTGAAATAGTTGCTATATTCAAAAGATCCTAACTCATTTTCATGGAAGAAATTTTTCGCGCCATTGTACTGGGCATTGTTCAGGGCCTAACCGAGTTTTTGCCGGTCAGTAGTAGTGGTCACATCGAATTGGCAAAAGTAATTCTGGGAGACCATAGCGTTGCCAAACAGTCAATGCTCATGACCATTATGCTACACGGCGCCACCGCCTTGAGTACCATTATCATTTTCAGAAATGAAATAATAGAAATTTTTAAGGGTCTTTTCCAGTTTAAACGGAACGAAGCGAGCGAATTTTCTGCCAAGATCATTTTATCGATGATTCCGGCGGCGGTGGTTGGATTGCTTTTTGAAGACCAAATGGAGGCCTTGTTTGAAAGACAAATTTTACTGGTCGGCGCAATGCTAATCGTTACCGGTTTATTACTTCTTCTTGCCGATCGAGCCAAAAACACCGATAAAAAAGTAGGGTTTGGACACGCTGTCATGATCGGAATTGCGCAGGCCATTGCCATCCTGCCCGGTATTAGCCGTTCGGGTGCGACGATCTCCACTTCGGTACTTTTGGGTATTGACCGTACAAGGGCGGCCCGCTTTTCGTTTTTGATGGTCGTTCCACTTATCTTTGGAAAGATTGCCAAAGATTTACTAAGTGGCGACCTCGCTTATACGGATGGTCAGCTGGTGCCTATTTTGGCAGGTTTTGCAGCGGCTTTTCTGACTGGACTCGTAGCCTGTACCTGGATGATCCAACTGGTAAAAAGTAGTAAACTGTCTTACTTTTCTATCTATTGTTTTATTGTCGGTGCACTGGCTATAGCTTACAGTCTTTTTTATGTATAGAAAGAATATGAATCTTGATAATTAGAATGTGAATCGAAATATGTATTAGAACCACGCAAAGCGTCGCAGGTTTTGCCCTTTTCACATCTATTTGTGAGGTTTGCCTTCAACAATATTCCAGATATCCAGAGCCCGCCACGCCTCAAAGTGGTTAATCATTCTTATTCACATTCACATTCTAATTCACCTTCTAAACCTCCTGACATGCTTCCCGCAGACCCCCAAGCGTTTTTGACCGGACAAGTTTTACTGATCAACAAACCGCTGACCTGGACTTCTTTTGATGTGGTCAATAAAGTTCGCTACCAACTCAAGCGACTACTGAATATCAAAAAAATTAAGGTCGGCCACGCGGGTACACTGGATCCGCTCGCCACGGGATTGCTAATTCTATGTACTGGAAAAATGACCAAACAGATCGACGGATTTCAGGGACAGCCAAAGGTGTATACCGGAAAATTAATGCTGGGAAAAACAACGCCTTCTTTCGACGCAGAAACGGAGGTAGACCAAACATTTCCTACCGAGCACATCACCGCCGACTTAATCGAAGCTGCCCGACAAAAATTTCTGGGTAATATTACGCAATTACCACCGATGTATTCTGCCGTCAAGATGGACGGCGTTCCACTTTATAAACTGGCCCGTGAAGGGAAAACGAAGGTACGAAAACCACGTCCCGTAGAGATTTTTGATTTTGGTGTAAATACGGATCAGTTACCCGAAGTTGGTTTTCGCGTACACTGTAGCAAAGGTACCTATATCCGATCACTGGCCAATGATTTTGGTAAAGCCGTCGATAGCGGAGCTTATCTGACGGAACTTTGTCGTACAGAGATTGGGGATTTTAAACTGAAGGATGCGTGGAAACTGGAGGAGTTGATTGCGGCGATGGAGGCATTGGGTTAAGGCGTAAGAATAGACTTTATTTTCTGGATCTTTTTTGCTCGTTGAGCTTTGTGCCGTTTTCAGATCGTCCAATCGTAGAATCAATTTCAGTCCTTTAAGGATCGTTTAAAAAATAAGTTATAAAGGTTTGGGTCGGTTAATTTGATGCTAATCGAGGCGGTGAAATGCGATTTATGCCGTAGCATAATAGCTTGCCTTGGCTGAAAGCCAAGGAGTTTTTCACCAACGAAGAGTAGCATCAAATTAAACAGCCAAATGTTATAAGTTATTCTTTTAATGATCCTAAGCGGGGCTGCGCGTGGGATTCTCCTTTTGGAGCTAGAGGTGCGCGCTGGCAGGCATCCTTAAAAGAACAGTTCCTGTTTATAAAAAAAATCACTTACCCTTACCCTTTTCGCTTTACTATTTTCCCGGTAGCTATATCATTTGCTATAGTTCTAAAAGGAGGATTTCTGCCTGCTATCCAAGATCCATTTTTATACAAAATTTTAAAATGTACAAATCCACGGTTAGCCTGTAGAGCTTGAATGGTTAAACAGTCTTTTTCGTTAGGCGTATATTCAAAATCAAAATTTTCAACACTGTTTAATTGCTGAATTACTTTTCAATGGTCAAACCATTGCCCAAGTCTTTTTGGGGAAGGGCGATCTTACCTCTCATCGAAGTTTCTTTTATTCCAAAAAATCTTATCTTTATAATCTTCCGTTATTTTCTGTGCCAGCTTAGCCGCTTCTACTCTCTTTCCTTCTCTTTCCATCCTGAAATGGTTACTGAATGTTGGTTATTCAATTCTGATTCATTAGACTTTATTCTAAGTAGTCCAAGGAAAAGTAAATAGAAGATGTAGAGATTTAATTTTTTCTTTTTTCATAAATAGTTCATCCTTGGGTTGGGAAACCACAACCATTTTCTACCACTAAAAAAGACGCGTTTAAGCAATAACTTGTAAAACAAGGTGCTTGTTCTTTAAACTTATTTATATTTGAAAAAAATTACCAGCTTAGACCTAATTAGAATATGATTAAAATTCGACATCTTTTCATTACTGTAATGGTACTTTTTCTATGCGCCTGTGCCGCAAAAAAGCCTTATCTAAGATATCCAAACATCATAAAAGAGGAAACCCTGTCCGATAGAGATATTGATTATGAGATTTTTTTGGTAGGGAATATTGGAGATGCCACCAATACAATAGATCAGTCTAATATTGTAGACCTGATCAAAGCCGAACTTAAGACCTCTGATATTCCGCAATCTGTGATTCTTTTGGGTAATTCTATCAGCGAAGAAGGGTTTCCAGAATCAAAAACGGAGGCCTACCAGACCATGGACCTTTCACTAAGACATTGTGTCGAAACCCTTAGTAAGGGTACAGATAAGCTGTATTTTATTCCTGGTAACCGAGAATGGTTCGATGGCGACGACTATCGGGTTTCTTCGGTCCAAAAGGTTGAAAAATACGTTCAGGAAGTTGCTGGTGATAATATTTTTGTTCCCTCCCACGGTTGTGGTGAACCTAAGAAGGTAAAACTTACCGATCAACTGTTGCTCATCATCATCGACTCACAGTGGATTTTGCAAGGAGATAAATCCCAGGAACGAAGTAGAAGAGGCTGCGAGGTTAATACGGAAGAAGAATTAATCGTTTATGTCCAGGATATACTGGCTAAAAACAAAAATAAAAACGTTATCATAGCCGCTCACCATCCCGTTTATTCGAATGGAGAAACAGGTGGAAATCAACCTTTGTCCAATCAACTCTTACCCTTTCCTGTTTTAGGTAGTATCGTCTCGGGCGTCAAAAAAATTAACGGTGGGCCACAGCGTTTTGGTCACCCCGAATACGAGGATTACCGCGAGGTAGTCGACGATATGCTGGATGATTTTGAGGGCGTTATTTTTGCGGCTTCTCACGAAAATAATCTACAGTCGCATTTTCAGGAAGACAATCATTATATCATTGCGGGCGGTGGTGAAAAAAACGATTTTGTCCGTAAAGCTGGTACCGCCGAGTTTGCGTATATGAAATCGGGGTTTGCCAAAATTACCCACACCAAAGACCTAGAATTATGGCTGGAATTTTATGTACCTGATCCGAATAATCCGCTCAAAGCAAAAGCGGTCTACCAGGAACTTTTGTATAAAAAAACAATCATTGACTATACCGATACGACCGTCTATAAACCGCTGAGTGAATATCCGGATACTCAGAAAACGGTCGCTTCCACGATTTATAAAGACAAGAAAATCGGGATGGGAGATAACTACCGAATGGAATGGAGCACCGAAGTAAATGCACCCGTTTTTTTACTGGAAGAATTTTCGGGAGGCGTAACCATTGTCCGTCAGGGCGGCGGTCTGGAAACCCGTTCCCTCCGACTGGAGGACGAACAGGGACATCAGTGGGTGATCCGTACCATTGACAAAAATATAGAAAAAGTAGTACCTCGTATCTTAAGAAAGACTTTTGCTAAAACTCTGGTGCAAGATGGAATTTCTTCAGCACATCCGTACGCGGCCATTGCCATTCCCAAATTGGCAAAGGCAGCCAACATTTATCACGCAAATCCTAAATTTGTCTGGTTACCCAGACAAAAAGCCTTGGAAGATTATAATCCTGTCTTTGGAGATAAATTTTATTTACTGGAAGAAAGACCGGGGGGTAACATGGAAGGACACCCCGATTATGGCGACGCAAAAGAATCTATCAGCACTATTGAGCTATTAGAAAAAACCGCAAAAAATCATAAACACAAAGTAGACCAGGAATATGTTTTGCGAGCAAGACTTTTTGATCTTCTGATCGGTGATTGGGACAGAGATGGAGACCAGTGGCGTTGGGGTTTGTATCCGGATACTACCGGTAAGAAAACAATCTATCGAGCCATTCCCCGGGACCGTGATCAGGCTTTTTTCAAGAATGAAGGTTTTTTTAATTATATCATCAGCAGACCTTATTTTTATCCCGAATTACGAAAATTTGAAAAAGAAGTAGATTATCTTCCGGGTCTGGTATTCGACGGAGGTAATTTCGATAGACACTTTTTATCACAGCTAAATAAAGAAGATTTTATACGAACTGCCCAGGAGTTACAAACCGGGATAACGGATGAAGTGATTGAAAGCGCCTTACGAGATTGGCCAGAACAAATTTATGAACTCAGTGGCCCCGAGATTGCGGAAAAACTCAAATACCGTAGAGATCAACTGGTTAAAAATGCCGAAGTATACTATACGCTTTTAACCGAAGAAGTTACGATTCCAGGTACCAACGGGTTAAATACTTTTGATATTAAAACGCTACCCGACGATCAACTGGAAGTCAAGGTTTACCATCTAAGTAAGAAGGACAATGCTCATCTGATCTGGTCAAGAATCATCGATGGTAAAGACTGTGAAGAATTGCGATTATATGGACTGGATGGATCAGATACATTTAACTTTTCGGGAGAGGATGCTTCCTCGATTAAAGTACGATTAATCGGAGGGCACGATCCCGATATTCTAAGTAACAACGCGCCGGGACTGGAGATCATCGTTTACGACCGGGCAGACGGGATGCAATTAAATGGGCAGAAAGTAAAAGCAAAATTAAAAAATCAGTTGGCCATCAATAGTTTTGATGAGCCCGAACCGCAATTGGACAGAACGCTTCATTATCCTTTTTTCGATTTTTATACCGATGAAGGACTTGGAATAACTTATAATTTTTTATTCAAACGTTTTGGCTTTAGAAAAAATCCCTATAAATCAAGTCACCATTTAAACCTCGGCTTTTACACCGCCAATTCTGCCTTTATTGGTGCTTATAATGGTCACTGGGTTTCCGTTTTTGGTCCTAACTGGGATATTAAAGTGGAAGCAGAATTTACCGGTCCGGTCTTCACCCAGTTTTTTTACGGGTTGGGAAATGAGTATAAAAATTTTGAGAAAATCCTGAATGACCCAGCGGCGGACAGAACCCGGTTTTTTGCCGTCAGAGGTACCCACGTTTTTTTAAATACTTTTTTGGTCAGAGATTTGGGCAGTAATAGAACCTTTTCTATTGAGCCGTTAGTTGAATTTTTAAATATTAAAAACAGTCCAGTAGGTCCGGATAATGGTCAGTTTATTTTCTTATCCGAAGCCGGTCTTACTTCTTTTGATTTTGAACGCAAATGGTATACCGGTTTGGGGATTAACTACAACAGTAATCGCGTGTACAAAAGGCTATTACCAACCCGTGGTTACACCTTTAATATTGGGGCAAAATTCAGACAAAGTATTTCCGACGTTCAATTTAGTAACCTTACGGTTGAATCCAGTCTGCAAGCTTACATCCCATTTTCTCCCACTCGAAAAGTAGTCCTGGCCACTAATATTGGAGCGGCTTATACCTTTGGGGATTATGAGTTTTTCCATGCCAATTATTTGGCTGGTAGAAACCGGTTGAGAGGATTTAAAAGAAACCGATTTGCGGGCGACGGTATTTTCTATCATGCCACCGATCTACGCATAAAAATCCTTCAGGGACGCAAAGGTTTGCGAACGGGCGTTGGTGTTTTTGCCTCTTTTGATTATGGTAGAGCATTTTTTGAAGATGATGAGGGGGATAAAAGCAACAAGATTCATACGAGTTACGGTGGAGGATTTTACCTGACTCCGATCAATTTAATTGGCCTTAAATTTGGCTATTATGTTGGTGAAGATGATACACAGGTAGTGGTTGGGGGCTCGCTTTCTTTTTAGAGAGGTACTCTTCAAATAGTGAGGGCGGACGATGGGCTTTTTTCCCTTCTGGCGGGTTTGGTTTTCAGTGGGCGGACAATTGGCTTTCTTTTATCGTATTCAAACGTTGAAGAGAAAATTGAGGTTGATCTTTGAAGTTGTTATTGAGGTTAATTCTAATGGTAAAGATATTTTCGAGCAATTCTCTTACCCCAAATTTATTTTCGATGCCTTTTGATTCCACCAAATTCAAAATTTCATTTACTTCCTTTTCGGAATAAATCCCTTCTATAATCTCAAAACCTTTTTTATTTAATAGACTTTATTCTGAATTTTTTTCAAGTCTATTGTAAATGAAAATCACTAACGAACCAGTCCTTCCAAACTGTGCAACAAATCCGCCTTCAAATCCTCCACGTGTTCCAGCCCCACCGA
>Ga0209187_1002139_pt1 | contig 19769 bp, 23 predicted proteins | sample BantaG_FD_187430 | JGI IMG/M metagenome (GOLD analysis project Ga0209187, IMG submission 187430) | Marine algal microbial communities from Bantry Bay, Ireland - BantryBay_4 metaG (SPAdes) (version 2) | ecosystem: Host-associated > Algae > Red algae > Unclassified | place: Bantry Bay, Ireland...
TGCACACGGTCTTTCGTGATTCTGCCCACGCATTATGATAAATCGATGATATTTCCTTTTTATCTTCAAAGGCTTCCAGCTTGTGGATAACCCGTAACACCCTTTAACACCTATTTAACACAGGGCGGCCTGTGGATAACTCGTTTCAACAACAGTTTTCAGCAGCGACCGTCAGCGTCGGTTGAGAGGTTAGATTTGCTGAGAATGATCAGAGCGGGTTGCCAGATCGCATTTCGACCGTGAGTCTGTTCTGGTTGTCACGGTTCGGCTTTTCGAAAGAAGCAATACGCTTGGCGGTCTTCGACGTGCCACGTCCCGGCCATCGTTTCACAGGTCAGCGGATGGCGAGCGAACAGCGTCGGCAGGATCAGCGCGAGCAGCAGCACGATGATCGGGCCAGAGGTGAACACACCCCATCGCCATGTGCGCCACTTACGCCGGTCACGGTGGTATTCGGCTTCGACCTGTTCACGCTCCTCCACCTGCATGCTTTCAATGACACGGGGCAGGTAATCCAGAATCTGGACATTGGCGTCCTGGCCGATGCGGCGGATATCTTCGAGGGTCTTGTCCTGTCCATCCATGCGGTCGGAAATGCTGGCTGTGACCTTGGCGATCAGCTCCAGCATTTCGGCGGAGTTGTCAGAATGAAGGGCAGGGCGGTTCATGGGGCGTCCCCGTTTTGCAGCGAAGAATTCAGTGGGGCGACACGAGCGGGCATTCTCAGAGCAGGCTTGCGCGTTTTGCGTTACCTGTCTGTGCCGCAGCAACGCCGCCAGAAACGCCCACAGAGCCGTTCGAGGGGGTAGGGCGATGCATTCGGAGCTTGGAAGCGCAATCGCCCTCAGTGGCGCTCTGTGAGGCTCCTGCGCCATTCTCGCATCGAGGCCGTTCCCAACCGTCAAAGCTGGCCTTGTCCTGGTCGCGGGTGAGATTGTCGATCAGGCGGTTCAGCATCGCCATGGCGCGGTCATCGCGTTCGGCGAGATCGATCAGCGCCCCGCCGAGGATGACCTTGCGCCGGGTGTCCCGTTTGCGTTCGGCAGCGTTCTCCCGAGCCTTGGCAGCGGAGAGCCGGGCCTTGGCTTGCTGGTACTGGCGCTCGGCCCGTTCGAGTGTGCTTTCTGCCATGGTGGTCGCCCTCTCGTTTTGTCCCGTAACGGATCAAGTTCCGTGTGAGACGCCGGGAGATTCAAGCACCGCGCCAGTTCAACCAGCAAAATTGATCCGTTGTTGAACACCCCCGACATTGGCGCTACCCTCGGCCGACGGAACGGAGGACAAGGGCGCACTTATGCAAACTGCGTTTGCGTGCGATCCTCTTCGGGGGCAAAGCCCCCCGCCGGATGGCGTCCCCGTCGCAGCGGTGCTGCGAGATGGGGGAGCGGTCCCCCAAACCCGCCGCCAGCGTTCCGCCGCTGGATGACGGTGCGGATCGGGAAAGCCGATCCGATGGCGCTGGAGGAACCAGCGCCCGCGATGCGGGGAACGAGATCGGCAGAGTGCCGACCGTCCCCGAGGTCATCGCGAAAAGCCCCGCGCAGGATGCCGGGCGGTGCGAAGGCGAGAAGCGCATTCGTGCCCATCACCGGCAGAAGCCTTGCATCCTCATCCCGTGCGCATCGTTGCGCGGGTCTTCGGTCGAGCGGCTTCATCCATGGCGAGCTATCACCTCAGTGTTGCGACGATCAGCCGGGCCGCCGGGCGTTCTGCCACGGCGGCGGCTGCGTATCGTGCCGCCGAGCGGATCGACTGCGAGCGCGAGGGGCGATGCCATGACTACACCCGCAAATCCGGGGTCGAATATGCCGAGATCGTCGCCCCCGAGAATGCGCCCGACTGGGCGACAGATCGGGCCGCATTGTGGAACGGGGCCGAGGCATCGGAGAACCGCAAGAACTCCGTCGTCGCGCGGGAATGGCGCGTGGCGCTTCCTGACGAACTCGGAGCTGACGAACGCCGCGAGCTGGCGCTGGATTTTGCCCATGCGCTGGTCGAGCGGTTCGGGGTGGCGGCAGACGTTGCCATCCATGCCCCGCACCGCGAAGGCGATGCCCGGAATCATCACGCGCATATCCTCACCACGACGCGCCGGATCGGGCCGGAGGGTTTTACGGACAAGACCCGCGAGCTAGACGACCGCACGCGCGGGTCGGTTGAGATCGAGGCCATGCGGGAGGACTGGGCCGACCGGCAGAATCTTGCATTGGAGCGCGCCGGGATCGAGAATCGCGTAGACCATCGGTCGCTGGAAACGCAGCGCGAGAAGGCCGAGGCGCAGCGGGATCGTCTGGCCCGCTGGATGGAGGTATCGAAGGCCGTCGATCCTGAACCGCTTGAGCGCAAACATGCAGAGGCCGTACTCCGTGCCGAGGCGCTGGACCGGGAACCGGAGGTGAAACTCGGACCTGCCACCAATGCCATCGAGCGCAAAGAGAAACGCGCCGCCGAGCGGGAAGGGCGGGAGTACATCCCCCGCACCGAACGCGGGGCGCAGGTTCACGCATCCCGGCAGGCCCGTGCGGTGTTCGAGGACATGCGTGACCGGCTGACCCTTGCCCGTGAAACCTACACTCAGGAACGCGGGCAGGGCAAAGACCGGATCAGTGCGGGGCTGGAGGCTATCCGGGCCGCTGCATCCCGTGACCGGGGCGAGGCATCACAGGAAAGCATTGCCGACCGGCTCAGCGGCATTCTGGAGCGCGCCCGCGAAGGATCAGGACAGCGTTACCCGGAAGGGCGCAGCATCGAGGAGCGGCTGAAAGACATCACCGGGCAGGACCGGGACAAAGCGGCAGAGCCACCAGCCCGTGACCGGGATACCGATGCCATAGCAGCATACGCCGCCGGTATCCGGCAGGGCCGGGATCGCATGGAACAGGATAAACCGGACAGGGGCGATGACGGGCCGCTCAGCGAGGAAGGGCTGATGGATCGTTTGAACGAGGGTATCGAGCGCGTGGAGCAGGAACGGGAGGACGCCCTGCAATCCGAACAGGAGCGCCGGGCAGAGCTGGAACGGGTTTGGAAGTCCACCGGCTGCTCCAAAGCGCTGCACGAACTCGTCGCCATCGACGCCGCCCAAATCTCGCGCGCACAAGCGGAGAAAGACCGCGCTCGCGGGATCGACCGGGGCATGGATTTGGACTTTGACTGACCGTTCCGAAAGCCGAAACCAGCGGCCTTGCCCGACAGCCGTTCATCGTACACGATGCCGGGCGATACAGCGTTCGTTACGCCGCTCTTTGACATCGTGAGAACTGCCCGAGGGGGTGAAACCGGGGCGCAGCTTGCGGCCGTCTGGCATCGTCGCATCCGCGAGAACACCGCGCCCCGACGCCGAGATAATCAGGGCCGGAACCCGGTACAAGACCGCGCCGCGATGCTTACCGCCATTTTGTAACACAAGATGGCTTATCCCGCCATCATCTCCCCCTTCACCTACCGAGGCCAGTTGAAGGGTTTTGAGGAGATTTGAAAGGTTCAGGCGGGGAGATTTCAAATCTTTTGCAAACTCTTGCAATCTCAGGCCCAGATAGGCCGAGACGGGCGCGAACTCCTGCAATCTCGTTCATTATCTTGCAAACTCAGGCCATCTCGGGCCGGATCAGGCCCGGAGAGCATTCGATCTGTTGCAGATCAACGCAGCACCCGAGACCGTGACACCGCTACGCCCATAAGAGTCAGGCAAGCCCCTATCGCAACGCCTGCCGTATTTGCCACAAGGTCTGTTATCTGAAAGCTGCGATAGCCGGTCTGATCCTGAAGCACTTCGACTCCAAGGCCGAAGAGGATCAAAAACAACCACAGGCCGCGCCGCTGCTGGGGCCAGCCTTGAGCAACAAGCAGGGCGAGGACGGAATAGGCAAAGCCTTGCAGCCAGAAATCGTCTGCTGCTTCTACAAGAACCCGTGGTGGATGGATGAGACTGAGGGTTGCGACGATCCCAAGACCGAGCAGGGAGATAGCTGTAACGACCTGCAATCATCCGAGCCTCGACCTGCACTTATCCGCCATTTCGAGCCCGAATTATTTGATCCCATCGCCTGTGGAAAACCGGCAATAACTGCGAACGAACCCGAATTGTTTGCGACGAACCTGCAATCATCGCCGCAAACCCGAATTATCTGCAACTGTATTTCCCCATGATATTCATAGGGATAGAGACGTAGGAAGCGGGCACCTTTGCCAAAGGCTGGAAACTCGATGGCATGTGGAGCAAACAGACGGTGAAAGGTAGACCTGAAACCAAGACAGATTTTTGCAGCTTTTCTGAATGATCTCCAAGCTGTACAATGGTGTCAGGAAAACGCCCCTTTCCCATACACCGATAGTCGCACATAATCCCGGTTCAGCCCGATGATTGCAGGTCGTTACAAGTACCGGGAGCGGAACAAGGCGAAGGATGCCAAGACCGAGAAAGCGAGCCACGACGAAAGCCAGCACCACCATCGGGGTTACACGTCACGAAATCCTGAGTACGCAAAGAAGCAGCCTAACCGTGATGCAGGGACGAGCAAGGCACAGGACGAGATCAAGTGAGAAAAAGCCCGTCTGAAGCGCGAGCAAGACCGATTGAAGGCCGAGCGCCAGCAGTTCCAGCGAGAACAGCAGGAACGCCAACCCCCACCTGATACCCGCACAGATGAGCAGGTTTTGGGCGTGTCCGGTGATTACAGCCTCGCGGAGCTGAAGGCCGCACGTAACGCCGAGGTGAAACGCTGGAACACCAGCAACATGCGCCACAAGCCGCCCCACCTCATCGCACAGGCTGAAGAGGAGGCGAAGCGGATCAATCTGGCCTATGAACGGCTGGTGAAAAAGTTTCGGTAAATTACTGTATGGTGTGAAATTGAGACCGAAACACTAAAAAACCCCCGCTTCTACAACGGGGGTTTACAGTATTCTCAATATTTCAGTCGAGTAGGGTCTTGATCAATTCAATGGGATCAACGTATGCCCCAATTATTATCAGTATAAGGATTATAATCCTTTTGTAGTTTTTGGGTATTTCTTCAAGGCTACTGCCGAGAAGATTGTCCTCAAGGAAGATCATTGCCTTCTCCACGTAGGAAAGGGAACGAACTGAGAACGCGCTGCGGTAAAAGGTGCGTGAGTCCTGCCCGATCAGTTCGAGGCAGTCGATGTTGCCATCCAAGTCCAGCGAAGTGCTCTGGACAAAGACAATCTTCCTAGAAAGCCGATCATATACGGCTTCACCCTTCTTGAATTGAGTGTTCGTAGTTGAGTTGGGATTGCGTAGACGGTTTACGCGCCCGTTGAGCGTCGAAATCGTTGCGGTCGGGTGTGTCATGATACCTCTCCTTGGCGATCACAACCACGTTTGTGGCTGCTATAGGCAACATTGTGTGTGCCGAGCGAATTGTCAACACTGCTATTGGCAACACAGCTCACTAACGGTAGTGTTCATATGCAGTGAATGTATTCAGGAGACGGATGATATCGTTTTTTTACAAAACGTTATGTCGTTCTGCTCAGGTCAAATAGTAGGGAAGAAAAAATTCGAATGTCAGCAACGCCTGTACCTCAGAAGAAAATATGGCATGTCGATAGTTGCATAGGTCAAATTGACACAAGGGTTGATCTTGCTCGCATGGATTTTTACCGGCTTCTTATATCTGGTCGAAGTGATGAAGATTTTTATATCGAAGAAGCATTCAACTGTTTTTTGAGTATTGCTCAATCTCCTTTGAATTTTGCTATATATGAAAATAATAAACTATTATTTCATTTTGCGAATGATTTAAAGTATAAAAATTATTTTACTGAAAAGTTGAATGGAGATCATATAAAAGAAAATCATACTTTCCCTTTTTTCCCACAGATTTTAAATAAAAGATACAAAATATGTATATTTTATATGAATACAAAAGAGAAAAATAAATCGAACTGGATAGCGCCTATTTCTCCAAATTTGAAAAATGAAGAAGAATCTATCGAAAGTGATGAATTCAATGATCAATCTAGGTATTTAAAAAGATGTATGTGGCGTTTTTTCATAGATGATTGGGGTGCACTTAATACGAGTATTTCAGGAAAAGTAGCACAATCAATTATTAATTCAATCAATCAAATATCTTTGTATTTTGAAAACACAGGAAATCGCTTTCAAAGCGAATATAGCGAATCTTGCTTAGCTCAAGAAGATTCTAAAATTTATAATGATAGTTTTACTGAAAATTGGCATAAAAAACTTCGCGAACTTTTTGATCGCACATTACATGATTCCCAATATGGATTAAAAATCCAAACATCGATGATGGATAATTCAACTGAAATTAATAATAAAAATATTGGAAATACTGTTTCCAATATGATGTTTTCTTATCGCTGTTTTACAAGAAAAAATCAACGCTCAGGATGGAGCGATAGCGATGAAGGGTATTTATATGACACTCAGTTTTTAGTCAGAGATAAAAAGAACGGTGACAATATACCAGTTGCAATGTTTTTTAAAAAACTAGCTGATTTTTCCCGATCCAACGACGGTATATCTGACTTTCAAAGTGGTCATGATAGAAATAATAACTCAAGAGTATTGTATAGAGATATTTTTAACAAAACTTCTCCTGTTTTTATAAAAGGAAGATATAAAAATAACAAAAATGCTTTGAATGATTTAAAAGATTTAGCGTATATTTTAGATGAAATGTTTTGGAGTTTTATAAATTGCAACGGTGAAAACGGTTGTATAGAAATCCTGCAAAGCTCTGTTGGTATAAATAGTAGAAGCTTTGTCGACCCTGTTTATCATACAGGTTTAATTCATTTTAATGCAATATTTGAACTTGGGGGCTTAGATAGAGTCGGTAAAAAAATCGACTCTCACTGGGGTGAAAAAGAGAGAAAGGATTTTATTGATAATAACATTGACGACCTTATGCGCATAGTAATGTTCTATTACCTTTTCTGTGAAATGTCTGATTGGGGTGGAAAGACAAAAGAATTTAATCCAGCGCTTTTAGAAGCTGTTCTAGTCCCTATAAAGATGAGAGGATCTGTTTGGGCTGTAACGATGCACGCTGCATACAGAAAAGATTTTAAAAATAAAAATTTAAAACTAGAGAGCTGTTGTACTATAGTACCTAGGTGGATTTCTATATATCAAATTTGTTCTACTTTAAGACAAAAAAATCACGAGATGTTTGATAAGACTTTATGGGAAAATTCCCAAAGACGGGTAATTCGGTTGCTTGAAAAAAGCTTCGAAAAATTCCCTGATGTAAAAAAATTCAAAGATATTGTTGATAATTTCAATTATTTAACATCTTTGGAGCAAAGATATGTTCCCTATGCATTGCCAAAAATAGTTTTGAATAAAGATAATTATTCAGGTGGAACTGTTAAAATAATAGGGGCTTCTGGAAGGCCATACGATCTTAATTGGCAAGTTGTTGACAACCCCTATTTTGTAGCTAACCAACCTTGGTCTAGAGTTAGCACTCGATCTTTTCAAGCTGCAATTGAGATTGGAATTAATAGAGGTTTGGCAAAATTGGCAAATTATATCGAAAAAGGCGATTCATAAATGATATACGATTTACATGAAGAGGTTTCTTTTAATATTGGACAATATGAGTTTTCCCCATTTGATGAGAAGAATTTTAAGGAGAAGGTACCAAAATATACCTTAGAGAAATTAGAAGATGTTGCTAGAAGTAGAACCATAGAATTATTACAGGTAGGAGAGGAATCTATAAACGCATTTTCAGATGATAACTTTCTTTCTGATATTCTCGAAGAATACAATAAAGAAAGTTCGGTCAGGAAAAGTCTTGTCGAATTGGAAAAAGAGTATAGACTATATCTAAAACAATTAGAAAACAGCGTATTTACATTAGATTTTTTATTAAATTTTAACCTAAAGGAATTGAAAAAGATTGCAGAGTCTATTGAGGCTTTAAGGCAGGGTCTATTAGAAAAAAATATTTCAAGTGGAGATGTAGCAGATTTGTGCGATCATATTAATCTTACCATTAAAGAGGCGCTTTCTCAAGAAAGAAGCATTTGGCCTCAAGACAAAATAAAAGGTGAGAATTGTGAAGATTTCTTACGCCGTGTTTGGGGCGACAGAATTTTTTCTGACAACCCAATTATGCGCAGTGATTTAAGAAAACAACCTCATTATTCCTTATATAAAGCTTTGGGGACTCATTTTGCTAGAAAAGGTGTTCCAGATGATTTATCTGAATGGTGGAATAAATCACCCTTAAGAAAAAAATCAGAGATAGATGCTCTCTTAGAATCTAACGACATTCAAAAGCCAGAAGATGCGTACCGTAGAAACCTACCAGAAGACGAAGCTCAAAGACTTTATAATGCTAGAAAATTCAGAATGCATCATAGTGAATAAAATCTCGTCCCGCAACATATAAACGGTCGCCACTTGGTTCGTATCAGTCATGCGATTGCTGCAAGCCCCTTGTCACGAACGAGGGAGAGAAGTTTGAGCGATGGCCCCGCCGGGTTTTTCTCACCGCGCTCCCACTGGCTGACAAGGCCTGTCGTCACGTTCAGGTAGCGGGCGAGAACGGCTTGGCTCACTCTCTCGCGCTCGCGCAAGGCGCGGATGGCGTCTGGTGCGAGTGGCTCGACCGGCGTCAGACACATATCGTCGAAGCGCCTTAGGGTGCGCTTGTCCATTGTTCCGGCATCGTGGAGATCGGAAGCTGTTTCATGAATAGCAGCCAGAGCATCGCTGCGATAAGTCTTCTCATTCGTCGCCATTACACGTTACCTCCAGCAATGCACCGGCATCGAGCGCTTTACCGATCCGGTCCTCGTCATATTCCAGCAGTTCGGCTGCAAGGCTCCTGAAGGCTTCCAGTTCAGCCTTGTCGATGTTGTCCTGAGCATTCTTCGCAAAACCGTAGGCGAAGATCGCCCTCTCTCCGATCCGGAACAGAAGGATCGTTCGGTAGCCGCCTGATCGGCCCTCGCCCTTGCGGGCGATCCGCTGCTTGAGGACGTTTCCGCCCAGATCGGCATCGACGATACCTTTCTGAGCACGCGCGACTGCCTCGCAAAGCATCGCATCCGTTATTTTTTCTCGTCGTGCAAAGCGCGCGAACCATTTCGTGGTGAGAACCTGCACGTCGATCATTTCGTCATTTTATAACACTTAGTGTTATAGTTCAAGAAGACTCGCCTACGTCCACATCCGGGCGGCAATATCCTGCTCTTCCTTGCCGATGGCATCGGCGTAGATCGTCGTGGTCGAGAGCTGGGCGTGGCCCATCCATTTGGACAGCATGTGCAGCGGGATGCCGTTCACGGTGGCATTGATCCCGAACCCGTGACGTAGACCCTTGGGGCTGCGATGGGGGGCATCGGGAATATCCGCCTCGATCATCACGCCCTTGACGATCTGCCAGACCCGTACGCGGGAGAGCGGCCAGATCGGTTTTCTGGCCAGTTTTGGCGCGCGCTGTGCCTCGCGGATGCCATGGGCGGTGTTAAGGGTGTCGAGATACTCGGGAGGCACGGGAACGGCGCGGTAGACAATCTTCTGCTTGCCAGTGGCATCCTTGCGCTTCTTGAGACTGCGGAGCGTGATCGTGCCCCCCGAAAGATCGACACGGGCCGGTGTGATTTCGATCAACTCGGACGGACGGCAGCCGGTATGGTGCAGCGTCTCGCAAAGTGTACGGTCGCGGGCGGGCCTGCGCTTGGCGACAGCGAGAAAAGCCGCGCGCTCTTCGGCATTCAGGTAGAGCCGGTTCCCGGCATCGTCATGGAGGCGCATTTCGCTCATATTTAACAGTTTACGCGAAAACTGTTAAACAGGGAAGCCTTGCGAAGCCGTCAGGGGCAGGACCGCCCTGCCCTGCCCGTCAGATCATTTAACACTATGACTAATTGTGTTAAAGGCGTGTCGCACATGGCCTTAGCCCAATCTTTTCGGAAAATGAATTTTGCGCTTGCTATGTTACATTATCGTGCCATCAATGATGGCACGATAATGTAACATGGGGGAATCTGATGCCGAGAGTCGTAACGAAGGTCTACATTGATGATATCGACGTTGAGCGCCGGTTGAGCGAACTCGGCATGGACCGACAAGACGTTCTCGATATCCGCAATGTTGCCGCTAGCATGCACGCAACAGGATCGTCTCCGCTTTTCCCCGCAAACGGAGCTGGACAACTCGCGTACCAGTACGGCACTCGTGAACTGCGGGCGACTTTTTTGAAGCGGTCTTGGACAATTGACCAGTCTTACGGCACGAGCGGTGTGCGGCATCCCGCTCAGAAAATCATCGTGCTTTATCAAAACGTAGATGTCGCATGTAGCCTGTCGAATAACCCTCAGCCCCGCAGTCGTAAAGGTGCCGGTTCTGAGCGCCTCGGTCAGAGCAATGCGTTCGACTTGATTGAAGATCAGGTGCCATCTACACATTCCGGTAAAGAGCTGGATGTCGATGTTTGGTACGTAATGGTGGCTCAGAACGGCGCAGTGGAAGTCACTCATGCACTGATCAATAATGGAGAATTCTCAGATTTGATTGAGCGTATCTTCGTGCATGATGGAAGTGATTTTGACAACCTTGACGACCGCCTCTCATCGAATGATGACGCCGTTGATTTCGACATCATGATCTCACGGAAATGAACGAAAAACCCTCCTTCAATCACAAACGCCTAGTGCTCGCTCGAAAACGAAGGAAAATGACTGCAATTCAATTGGCCGAGGCCGCTGGATTGTCGCGCGTTCATCTATCACGCATAGAAACAGGTCGTAACGAGCCTCTGGAAGACACCGTTGAAGCGTTAGCGAAAGCCATGCGCTATCCTATCGCGTTCTTTTACGCTCCCGAGACTTGTGAACTGCCTGCTGAGGCAGTGAGCTTTCGCAGTTTGAAGCGTACCAGCGTAAGAGAACGAGAGGCTGCGCGAGCTGCTGGGGAAATCGGCGTCGATGTAGGTCGTTGGCTTTTTGACGAATTTAATCTACCGGCTTCGGTTCTACCAGACATGGGATACGAACCCGATCCTGCAGCGGCGGCACGAGCACTCCGGCAAGCATGGGGATTGGGCGAAAAGCCAATCGCCAGCATGATTGCTCTACTTGAAGCAAAGGGCGTTCGCGTATTCTCATTAGCTGAAGAGACTCTTAACGTGGATGCTTTTTCATTCTGGCAAGACGGTGTGCCTTACGTATTTCTCAATACCATGAAGACGGCTGAGCATGGTGTTATGGATGCAGCGCACGAATTGGGGCATCTGATATTGCATGCCGGTGGCAATACGCTTCACGGTCGAGATGTCGAGCGAGAAGCAAATGTTTTTGCAGCCAGTTTTCTAATGCCTTCGGAGGATGTTCGGGGTCGTGTTCCGCGCTCACCATCAGTTCAACTCATTTTAGAGCTTAAGAAAAGATGGAGGGTATCAGCAATGGCTTTGGCATACCGCAGCCATCGATTGGGATTACTAACAGATTGGCAGTATCGGTCTATGTGCATCGACTTGACCCAGCGAGGGTATCGCACTGGAGAGCCTAACGGTACAGAGCGAGACAAATCCCGCGTCTGGAAACAGGTCTTCGATCATCTTTGGCAAGAGGGAAAAACCAAGGACAGCATTGCGCTGGCCTTAAATCTTCCTTTAGACGAGATCGAGAAGCTGACGTTTGGTTTAGCCGCCGATCCAATCCGACCTCAAAAAGGTGGTAAACTTCGTGTAGTTAAATAGGGGTCGTTTGCATGAGAGGGTGGAATCCCACCGTAAGCGCAAATCGACCCTGAGGGTGGCTTACGTCAAAAATTTTCCACACTTGATTTAACGTAATAACAAATAAGCTAAACGGAGAGAAAATATGCACAATAATTATATCATACAAGCTGATCACATAGATCAGGAGATTTTTTTAAATCAAAAGGTGTTAAGCCTATAAGATCTATTCTTTTTTCTATTGAGCGCTCTATTTCTTTAAATCTTTGCCATACCTTTAAACATTCCACATCCTTATCGCCCAAGTAATCTACGTGATTTAGAACAATGCGGTTCGGCGCGTTAAAAACGATTGCCCGGCGCACAAGGTCCGGGTCAAACCTGCCCACACGACGGAGATTTCTAGTTACTGTTGTAAACTCGCGTAAATCGGCGTTTGAATTGCCGTATTCGGCTACATCTTTCCACGAGATTTCTCCTACGAGTGGACCTGAATCTCCCGCTACACGGATCGGAAATGTTCTGATCACTAAGATCACGTCATCAACATGACCCGGTGCAAGACCCGCTTCTGCGAGCGCTCCAGCCGCAGTCGTGCAGCGGCTGGTCGCCTTTGGCCAGAACCCACCCTCTTGTAAAGATAGTCCAAATCCTTGGGTTCCTTCGATGACAACACGTTCTTTTCGTTCAAGGCGGCGGTTGAGCATGGGAGCTGGATCGCGCACAAGATCCGATAGGGGTTCGCAATCTTCGCATTGAACAGAACGGAGTGGGAAGTTCTTTGCACCGCGTGCTACAGTTGCCAGTACCGCACCGCCCGTGCCAGACCCGGTCGAGCCGATGTTAGGCATAAGATCAGCAGTAGCTTCCCAGCGCCGATGTTCAGGTAAGATTACCGAAGCCCGTGGACTGACATGTACACGTTCCCTAGGGTATCTAAGCTCCCCGATCTCGCGGTTAAGGATATCGGGATCGATGTAAGAGCCATCCGGAAATACGACATCTACATTCCTATCAATGCAGCCCGCTGGCATCTGCCTCAATTGCCAGCGCTTTCCATTCGAGTCATATCCCGTATGCCCAGAATTCGTTCCTCCTACACGTATAATCGTCGTGACCTTGGGGTCAGAGCGGGCGACGTAAAGAGAAACTTTGCCCTTTCCCTCGGAACCAAACTGACCACCGACAACAATTGTTACTGGCATGTCTGGCCTTTCTCTAGGTCAGCTAAAACCTGAGCTAGTCGATTATTCAGCTCAGTGATCGAAGCGTCGTTTTCGACGGTAATGTGCGCCAGTTCCTTCATGGATGTAACCATCCGCTCTACCTTGGCATTATCAGCTTTATCGAAGGGAACCTCCCGTTCACGGCCATCGTATCGTTGACGTCGCAGCATGGTAGGCGTCTCAATATGGATATGATGGTAGGATGCTCCGGAGAACTCTGCCAGATAGGAATGGTCGGACGGAAACCTCAGCCCATCCACAGCTATAAACTTGTGCTCCTGCACGAAACTTAGCGTTTCCTGAGCTAGCGCTCTCTGTTCACCTCGTTCGTTAACCTCAGCACCAATGCGCTGACGTGTCTCGCGATCCGGTGTCAAACCTTGAGCCTCTATTCTGGCATCAATGGCAATGCTGAATCGGGTGTATTCGAAGCCTTGCTCTTGGAGTAGGGTCGCCGCAGTGGTCTTACCACTCGCAATCGCGCCGCTGATGCCGATAATTGTCGCCCGACGTTTTCCTTTCAGATCGGGAATAATTAAAGGGGGCTCCATTGGCCCGTCCAGTTCTTCCGACAAGCCCACCCAGTGAAAGACGCCGACCAAAGCAGATGTGATTGCATCTAGCTCGTCATGTGAGGCTTCGGCAAGGATGGCTAAGTCTCCAATACCGAATTCGGCTAGTCCACGGCGCAACCAGTCGAGACCCGCTCCCTTGCGAGGGATACGCATGATGTCCTGTGCTGCGCCAGGATAACTTTCGATGACCGGAATTCCTTCAGCTCTTAAAGTATCTGCTAAGCCTATTCCACGTGCCGTGAGCTTCTGCATACTCGGAAGGAGGCTGGGATAAACGTTGATGCCTCGTTGTTTCAGCTCGCGCTCACACAGCCTCATGATGCCGTAGGTCTCTCGCATTGGGTCGTCGTCGAAAACCGTAGTCCTGCCGAATGGGAGGCAGAGCGGTGAATCGATAGAAACCAAGGACGCACCGCTGGACCGCACGGCGTCGAGCAAGTCAGCATCCGTATGGATCGTTCGAAAGGAAACCTCACCACCGCACAGTTCGGCATAGCCGCTGCCTCGTTTCTCTGAGCCAGTCAAATCGATCCCAGCGACCTTGACGCATTCAGCTTCAGTTTCGCCGAAGACATCTTGAAAGATCGGAGCAGGGGGCAGGCGAGGCAACGAAAAACGGTTCGCCGTCTCGAACCTATCTGGTGGATCCGACCAGTGGGAAAAGCGGACTTGGGATTCGAATAGTCCTCTCGTGGTTTCAAGCCGTTCCCACGCTGCATCAAATATGAAGCCCATGGCGGCGATATCCGCGCGATTGTAGTCGATGAGCCGTTCGAAAGCCTGCATGTCCCCACGACGGGCGGCATGCCAAAGTAGCACCGCTTCAGCACCATCTGTATTGCCTAGAGCACCACGCACCTCAATCCCGAGCTCTTTTTCTATCGCCTTCTGACCCCCCTTGAGACCAACCCGCCTGCAGAGATACATTAGATCGATATGCTGCTCTGGAATTCGGAGGGTAGGGAATTCTTGACGCAAAAACCGAGCATCAAAACGAATTCCATTGAAGGTCACAATGACGGAAGCGCTTTCAAAAGCGGCGAACATATCGGACGAATCCTGTGAGCGGACGAACGTTCCAGACCGTTTGTCGAGAGTCCAGCCGACGATTGTGATCTCGTCGTAAAAATGGCTCAGACCCGTAGTTTCTATGTCAAGGAAGAGTATCCTATCTGGATGATAGGTGCAGGTGTCGAGCTTACGGCGCAGATCGACTGGTAGCGATGAAAGGCGTTTCATGGTAATATGGTAGCAGAATTTACGGTACCAGACGGATAACCTATGGCCTGCGGGCATTTTACCGTATGTAAAAACTCCCCAAGATCGCCGATTACGGATGAATATATTGCGATGACAGAGAAAAAGGTGACGAGTATTACGAGAGCACTCGTATACCACTCATCGCCATCGCTGGTATCTTTGTAGTTTGGTACACCACGCATTTTCCGCGAAAATTCATATAAAATGGCAAATATAGGTACGATTATGGAAGACATAACAATCATAAGCACGAATATATCAGGCCATGACCAAGGTAGTTCTGAGCACTTCATTCTATGACTCTTTTTGATCGTCAATTATTTTTTCTATTCTTCTAATTTCGTCTCTCAACTTTTCTATCTCCGGTCCTTCGTCCGCCAATCCAACTGCTGAATATAGTGCACCAAGAAAAGCCGCCGTTCCAACAGCTAAGGCTAGGAAGGTCGCTAGCGTTAGCTGTTGCACCTGTTTTTTTGCACTCTCTGCTGCATTTTGGCTTTTTTTAATTCCAACAGGAATAGAACTTCTTATTGGTTCACGTCCGTTAGCTTTGCGGAGGTATTCGTTTGGTTTAAGTTCCTTTTTCCGTGTTGGAAACTCAGTTTTATTCTCAAGTCCTTTGAAATTATTTGAAAGTGCCTTCCGTATGGCTTTATCTTTCTCAAGATCGAATGAAGTTCGGGTGAATTCGGCCCAAATCAAACCTTCTTTCGTATCGATCCAGTAGTCGGAACTTGTCAGGTTATGAAGTGGTACGAAAAGCCTGCCGCGAAATCCCGGATCGACGAGCGGTCCCGTGCCGAGCAGGAGTCCGCGATGAACGTGTGTGATTTTTAGATTGAAGCGCACAGCTATATAGAGTGGTAGCTGAAAATACGTTTCGACTTGAACAAATACAATAGAGTTTGCCGGGAGTCGGAGTTTTTCACCAGATTTGATCTCGAATTCCATCCGAGTTCCATCTTCATCCCAGAAAATAACCGTTCCACCAAGATTTATTTGGTAGGAAGAAGATTTGAGATATTTGTCATCAAATGGGTTAAGTAGTGAGACAGCATGATGGTAAGCAAGTATGTCGCTCGAAGACAGCAGTGCTGTTTCTTTATTATGGTAATTATTATTTACATATGCTTCAAGCGGGTCGCTAGAGGGCAGCAATTTAGGTTCTCGCAGAGGATCGAGGCGCTCGTAAAATATAGCTTTAACTCTATCTAAATATTCATTACTATGCTTTTCATTCAAATATTTTACTGCATCTTTTTCTTTATTTTCATATTCTTCCCTCAGTACTGGAATATTCCAGTACTGAGGGAAATCTTTTCCAGAATATGTCTTGTCTTTGGACATGATTTCTCCGTCCGGCGATGGTTTTTGTCAGTCTATGACTTCTCAAGATAGCCGGAAAATGAATCTTACGCGGCGAATTTCATCGCGACAATACGTGTCTTGCAGCCTGCATTATACCCGATAGCCACGTCGAACCACAGCTTATGGTGATATCTTGCTCGTTCTCCATCGCCTATACCAAACCGACCCCAAAATCGCTCAAACCATCGCATTCACGGCTAGTTTCACACGGCCTGCGTCGTTCACTTGATACGGTTTCAGGCGGCATCGAGAACGAAGCTATCCTCGACACCATCTTTCGATTTTACCGTCATACGAACTTCTTCGCCCAGAGCAGATAGACAGCGGGCAAGGCGTTCTACCGAATAGCCCCGGAACCGACCTCGCAGGACAGCAGACAAATCAGGTTGTTTGAGGCCCATGCGTAGAGCCGCGTCAGTCTGTGTCAGCTCCTGATTGCGCATTGCCCGCAGGATATGTGTGACAATCCATGCTTTCATCTGATGCTCGCCCGCATCCGCAAAGCCAAGATCGGCGAACACGTTCCCAGAGCCTCTTTCAATTTGTTCTGTCATTGCCGTTTCTCCTTTGCTCCACCTACTCAGTTTCGCTCGCATCGTCATTTTCGGCTTCACGTAATCGACTTTTGATCAGGTCCATATCTGCTTTCGGCGTCTCGCTTCCGCGCTTCGCTTTCTTCTGGAAGCAGTGAAGCACATAGACGCCAGCCTTCAGTCGCACGGTATAGACAGCACGATAAGTGTCGCCATCGTACCGCTCAACAATTTCAAGCACACCACGACCGCCAAAGCCTTTGAGGGCTTTGGCATGTGAGCTTTCCTCGCCGATCTGTGCTTGATGCAGCGCAAAGCCTACCTCTTGCTGTACCTCGTCTGGAAAGGTTATTAGATCGCGCTTCGAAGAGCCGACCCAGAGCAACGTTCGAATATCAGGCATAGCAGATTATAGTCATTTCACTATTAATTGCAAGAGAGTGCATTGCATGCAAGCATGTTTACATGCTTTGCGCCTTGTAGGCATTCCACATTTTTAGGAAGAGTTGCTTTTTCGAGCCATGGGTAAAGCCGAACTCACGCCCTGCTCTTTCGCTGAATTCCTCGAACACGGATGCTGGAACACGGACCTGAAGCGGTCGCTGTATCACTTCTTCCGGGCGGACGTTCTCGGCCACCACGTCCTTTGCCTCTTCCGCAGTAGGCGGTGCACCTTTAGTAGCGGATGCCCTACCCCTCTTGAGCTTGCCAACATCAACCGCCATTACGCTACCTCCCTCTCGCCAATCTTAGCTACCTGATCGATCAAACCTTGAGCCAGTCGTGCGGCCCGTTCGTTGAGCGTCGGGAATGAGGTTTCAGTGATCGCTTTCCCAATGTCTGATGCCGAACCGTAGGCTGTAGAAATCGGAATCTCACCCGGAAGAACGACATAGCCCGCTTCCTCTAGATAGATGCGCGCAGCACTTGTTTCGCGCTCGCTGGCCGTCGTCTTGAACATAGCGAAGACAATCCGATCAATCGGGATTCCTTTCCGGCGCAGGCTGTGTGCCAGGACAACGCCGGGGTGAAGATCATCGACCGTTTGCCCAGTCGGGATCACCACGATATCGGCTGCATTGGCAATCTCGATAGTCTGTTCAGACGCATTCGGCTTACCGTCCAGAATGAGTGCATCAAACCGTGGGGTCTCTTCCAGCGCTGTCCGCAAACTGGCGAAGCTCTGCACCTGAATTTCTGGTTCAACGCCGTTTTCGGCGCGACGGCCTGCCCAGTTGGTACAGGTCTGTTGCTGAGTATCAAGGTCCGCGAGTTTGGTGCGAAGACCACCCGCTACGAATTCGCGAGCCATCATCCGGGCAAGGGTCGATTTGCCGACGCCCCCCTTCTGGGAGACCATGCCGATCACGTAGGTCATTTGAACTGCTCCTGCTTGCCTATGCTGCTTTTGTTGTTTTGCAATGTGTTGGCAGGAAAGCATGCTACGCGCTATGAAGTCTTTCATGCAAGGCTGAAACGCGTAATTAATGCTTTCATTCAATCAATCAATAAAAGCGTAATGCATGATTGCATGCAATCATGCATTTTAGGGTTGCCCTCGTTTCTCGAACCACGTTCGACTGAACTTCAGAAAATTGGCTTCAGGATTTCTCGGAATGATATCGTTCTCTGACAGCCAGTTTCGCCACTGCTGTTCTAGTAGATGCGTATCCCATCCGGGGGCCACTTTACGCACCTCAGCATAGACGCCGAGATCGAGGGGGCCGTCCCAGCTTTCCGAGTCGGGCAGGGTAGGGTGACGCACATTCCCCCGATTAAAGAACACAACCTGATTGCCGTCCAACGACAGTGCATAGTCAGGCATATGGCCATGCTTTTGGTCTTGCGTGATGATGTTCATCACCAAGCGCTTGAACTCACGTTTGGTAGAGCTTGATCCACATTTTTTCTGGAGGATTTCCAGACAAACGCGCCATTCACCTTTGGCCCCGCAATGCTTGCGAGCCAGCTCGTATATCCGCCGCTCCAGCGGTTTGCGTAACCGGAAATAGTCTCTGTGAAGGGTGAGAACCTCTTTTGCCCGGATGGCGTTGAACACCCATTCCGAAAGCTCAATTTCGATTTCTTGCATACGGCCATCGCGGGTTTCGCGAACGATCCGGGCACGGTCAATGAGGCCGAAAATATCGAGTTGCTCGCTACCACCAGTGATAATGTTTGTGCTGATCGTCGTCCCTCGCAGCCGTGTAAAAGCCGCTTTGAGGGCATCGTAGCCTTGCCCATTCGTCATGCGGTTCGTGGCCTGAAGAAGGTCGTAAGCCTTGAACCGGACAAGCCGCGAAACCTCGCGCCCTTCGTTCATGCCAGCGATCAACTGGCTGATACAGTAGATCAGCACGTCCCGATCATGGATCGTCGCCAGTCCTTGAACAGAAGGAGTTATTTCGACGAAGAGACCATTATGCTCGTATCGCCGTATCCGTGTATCCGGTTTAGTCGATAAAGAAAAAATCGGATGCTCCATCGAACCGATATCCGCTTTGGGTGCTGCATCGAAGAGATCGCACACGAAAAAGTCCGGTGTCGGATACCGATCAGGCAGGAGCGGTGAACGCGATTCTTTCGATATTTTACCCACACTTTAGTGTTTTCGATATTTCACACACGGGTGCAAGCTCTTTCGATGGTTTACACACATTCTTTCGATGGTTTACACACACTTTTTCGATGGTTTGCACACATATTATGATAAATCAGTGGAATTACCTTTTTACTTACAGTGCCTTCCAGCCTGTGGATAACCCGTAACACCTTTTTAACACATATTTAACACCCAGAGGCTGTGGATAACTTGCCTCAGAACCGTTCCCAACCTTTACCCCAATCACCCGTTGATAGATCAGATTTGCTGAGAATGATCAGAGCGGGTTGCCAGATCGCGCTTCGGACCAAAGGGCAGCTCTGGTTGTCACGGTGCAGTCTTTCGAAAGAAACAATACGCTTGGCCGTCCTCGATATGCCACGTCCCGGCCATCGTTTCACAGGTCAGCGGATGACGGGCGAGCAGGGTTGGCAGGATCAACGCGAGCAACAGCACGATGACAGGGCCGGAGGTGAACACCCCCCATCGCCATGCGCGGTGGTGCATCCTGAGGT
>Ga0209187_1002141_pt1 | contig 19754 bp, 19 predicted proteins | sample BantaG_FD_187430 | JGI IMG/M metagenome (GOLD analysis project Ga0209187, IMG submission 187430) | Marine algal microbial communities from Bantry Bay, Ireland - BantryBay_4 metaG (SPAdes) (version 2) | ecosystem: Host-associated > Algae > Red algae > Unclassified | place: Bantry Bay, Ireland...
GTTCGGGCCTTTGAGCCCGATGTGGGCATGAATTACCGTATCAACAGCAGGCTTTTGGACCACATCGCCACTGGCATCGAACCGTGCGTCTACCTTCGATTTTCAAGCGACTTGAACGAGGAACTTTAAGATGTCGATTCAGTCCAGTATGTCTCCCACGCTCGTCAAGCTTGAGCAGTGCGCGCTCGACCGGCTCGAAATTGCGTATCGCAGACGCGGGTACGAGTTCTATCGTGGCCACGCAACACGATCAGTTTTGCCAGAAAGTCTGAGCTCCCTTACGCCGGATGCGATTGCGCTCGGCGCAGGCGGAAGCGAGCTAATCGAAATCCTCGGATCGCGACGTCTTCAAGGTGAGGAGCGAGTTCAGGGTATGCGCAAACTACTGCAAAAGGAGCCGGGATGGAAACTCAACGTGGTCTATGTCGATGAGGTTGAGAATGAGGAGCAATATTTAACAGAGCGAAGCAGCCCGGTCTCACTGGCTGAAGAAGCACACGCGCTCAGCAACACGCATCCACGCGCGGCATTGCTGCTCTATTGGTCGGCACTAGAAGGATTGCTACATGAGTGCGAGCCAGCTCTTGTACAGCGTCCGATAACGCAGCTTCAGCTGATTGACGTGCTTGATTCGTATGATTACGTAAATTCGTCTGAACGCGCTGAACTGAAGAGAGCGGCGACGCTTCGAAACGCGCTTTCCCACGGCGCCGCCAACGTCGTAGATGTTGGTGCTGTAGCCATCATGGCTTCTGTGGTTGGTCGGCTGGCCGAGATAGTGAAACAAACAAAGTCCGCCACAGAATAACTGAATATCAAGTAGTCACACGATCAAAGTTCACAGCTACATTAAGGAGCAGTGACGTCAAGGCCGAATTGTCAAAAGAATGGTTAATGAAAATGGTAGAGCGCGAAGGCAATTGCGAGATAAGTGCAGGAGCTATGGCGCGTGATCCGACGGTCATAATGTTGGTGCTGTCATCGCCGCAAAACGCAAGCATCGTGGTGCCCGATCGGAGGATTTGCCGATAGCAGCAACAACCTTGGCTAATCAGATACCGCTGTACACGAGAAACCCTGGTGACTTCATAGGTCTCGAATCTCTAATCGACGTTATAGCAATCTGGCAATCATAAAGTTGAACATACGAGAAGCAAATATAACAATGGATCTACCCCAGACTATCGAAGAAAATGAGGTTCACCGTGGATGGCTTCGCATCGTTAAACGACGATTGAGGCACGCAAATGGAGGCGTTCAGGAGTATGAAATTGTCAACCCGAATACTCATTCTGTATGCGCTTTGGTTCTTGACATAAACGGCGATGTCGTTCTGATCGAGCTGTACAGATTCGGGCAGCATAGACGGCCAATGGAACTGCCCGCTGGTGCTGTCGAAGAAGGCGAATCTCTTGTGCAAGCTATCGCTCGCGAGATTCTCGAAGAAACCGGATACGAAGGAACACTGACCGAAGTAGGTGAGCATTTCATTGCTGCCGAGCATGGCGTTACAAGGCACGTCTTTGTGGCTCAGAATAGTAAGCAAGTTGCACAGCCTACTCCAGAGCAGAGCGAAATAGACGAAGGCGCACAGGTTAGAATACTTACCATAGAAGATTTCAAAAGCCTCGTACGTAGTGGAATGCTAACGGAAACAGGTGCCGCATTCATGGCGCTGGATCATCTAGATCTTTTGTAGCGTGACCGACCACTAAGGGTCGGAACGTGCCTGTCAAACAGCGTCTCGAAGCTTGGTAACGAGACTGGAGACGCGCCTATCAAGCCAGCGTCGGTTATTCTTTTCAGCACTCAGAAACCCGACATGTCCACCTGCTGGCGAGCTCTCAAGGGTTGTCTGCTGTGCCAGTTCTGCTTCATCGGGCAGTACATCAGGTGTAAAAAAAGGGTCGTCGCGTGCACACAGAATGTGAGTGGGAATGTTGATTAATGGCAAAAACTGCCTGGCGCTGCATTTGTTGTAGAAGTCGTGAACCCCTTCAAATCCGTGCAATGGGGCCGTGATAGCGTCATCAAATTTCCAGAGACTGTTCAGATGTTCACCCGCCACCGGCAGCTGCAGATGTGGATAGGCCATACGTTTACGCTCATGCTGTGCGCGCATCAGGCGCAGCAAGTACCGTTGATAGTGACGAGAGAAACCGGAGTCGAGCTTTTTTGCCCCTTCCGAAAGCACAAGCGGCGGGCAGACAGATACCGCTCCGCTCAGCGGGCAATCAGAGCCACTCTCGCCAAGGTATTTCAGCAGCGCGTTTGCTCCAAGCGAATAGCCCACAGCGTAAATTGCCTGATTGCTAAAACGTTTGCGCAAATAATTTATGAACCAGGCGATATCCTCGCTGGCACCCGAGTGGTAAGCCTTGGGTAGACGGTTGGGTTCGCCACTGCAGCCTCGCCAGTGCATTAATACAGGGCGAAAGCCTGCCGCTTCCAGCGTACTGATAGCGCCCTGTATGTAGCTACTTTCTACGCAACCGGCCAAGCCATGGAAAAGAGCGACGATGTCGCCGCTGCTTTGCGTGCTTGAATTGATGTCTATAAAGTCCCCATCATCAAGCTACGATGTCGCCGCTGCTTCGCGTGCTTGAATTGATGTCTATAAAGTCCCCATCATCAAGCTCGATTCTTTCGCGCCGGGTGACTGTTTTTACGGGCCTAAAAAGCTTGCTGGCGACAATTGTCTGCAAATGGGGGTTGCTTAACCACCAACTCGGACTAAATTCACTCTCAACTATCACAACTTTGTCGTGTTTCTCGTTCTATGCGTATTCTTATCGCCAACGACGACGGTTACCTGTCTCCGGGTATCCGTGCCTTGTACGAGGCGATGCAACTATTGGGGCAGGCCACCATTGTAGCGCCGGATCGAAACAGGAGTGGGGCTAGCAACTCGCTGACCTTATCTCATCCGGTATTCGTGAAGCAGCATGAGGCGAATATCTACTCTTTGGAAGGCACCCCGACGGACTGCGTTAATATTGCGCTTAACGGTTTACTGGAGCACGAGCAGGACATGGTTGTCAGCGGTATTAACGACGGACCTAATATGGGCGACGATGTGCTGTATTCCGGCACTGTGGCGGCAGCTATGGAGGGTCGGCATTTGGGGCATCCCGCACTAGCCGTATCCATGGCAACGCATGAGCCCGTCCATTACAAGACGGCCGCCAGGGTCATGCACAACCTGGTGGCGCATCTTCGCGAAGTGCCGTTGCCTGCTGATACCATTCTCAATGTCAACGTGCCGGATCTGCCGTTTGCCGATGTCAAAGGCTTGCAGGCTACTCGGCTGGGAACGCGTCATCCGTCCAGCAGTGCTATCAGGCAATCAAGCCCACGTGGCGAGACGCTTTACTGGATAGGTGCGGCGGGCGAGATTGCAGATGATGGTCCAGGCACCGATTTTGGTGCAATAAAGGCAGGCTTTGTATCGGTGACGCCGTTACAAATTGATTTGACGCGTATGGATAGTGTTGCCCCGGTAGCGGCCTGGCTGGGACGACTGGCATGATAGCCACTGCTGCACAAATAGCAGGAATCGGGTTTACCTCGCAACGAACCCGCACACGCATGGTTTGCCGATTGATGGAGCGGGGCATTCGCAACGAGCAACTACTTCAGGTGCTCAATACGGTGCCTCGACATATGTTCGTCGATGAGGCTATTGCATCGCGTGCCTATGAGGATGTTGCCTTGCCCATCGGTGAAGGTCAGACCATCTCGCAGCCCTATGCCGTCGCTCGAATGAGTGAAATACTGATGGAAGAGGGGCCTCTGAATCGCGTACTTGAGGTAGGTACCGGGTCGGGATATCAGGCCGCTGTGCTATCGCATCTTGCCGATCAGGTTTTCAGCGTAGAGCGCATCCGAAGCTTGCTGGATAAAGCGCGCCTGCGATTTCGTTCACTGCAATATCGTAATATCAATACACGTTATAGCGATGGTGGTTGGGGTTGGGCAAGTCATGGACCTTTCGACGGCATAATGGTAACAGCAGCGCCGCGAACAGTGCCTGAACCCCTGCTCGAGCAACTTGCACCAGGCGGGCGCATGATTGTCCCGGTCGGTGAGCAATCGAAGGTGCAGTCATTAACCATCATCACACGCACTGCCGCGGGTTTTGTATCGCGTCAAGAAAGTGACGTGAATTTTGTACCATTTCTTTCTGGCAAATCCTGATATACAGGCTACACTCTGTATCCGCGTAAATATATTGACGCATCTGGCGTATTCAGATGTGTCTGGGACCCGCCCGCAGATGACAAGATTGCCGCCAAAAATCAGCCTTTGCGTTATATCGCTTGTACTTGCCAGCTGTCAGTCAATTTCGATGCCTGATGTTAGCGGTAGCCTAAGCGCGCTCGATTTCGATCTCGATTCATCCAGCTATGTGGTGCGTGCGGGCGAGACTCTGGAAACGATAGCGTATCGCTACGACACATCGGTTAGCGCGCTAAATAAGCTCAATCCGAGTGCAGCTCAAGGCGTATATGCGGGTATGCGCCTGAATGTTCGTCAGCCAGTAAGTGGTACGCAGCAGGCCAGCAGTGCCGCGCCATTGCCCGAAGTGGACAACCCTCGCACAACTGACTCTGCCCTGACAGCACCCGCGCCGACGCGTCAGGCTGTTCCGATACCGACTATTGCGAGCAATCTGAATTCTCGAAGCCTGCCCAGACGCGAACGCTACAACCGAAATCCGGCTCAGGTTCCTGCAATTGTTGCAAGGGCACCGGAAACGTACACAGAGCGGCAAGGTTTTCCGGTCGAGGAAGTCATTGATGATGAAAACTTTGTATTGCCTACCACCACTACCGGCGTTAGCAGCGATCTGCCGGAGTATGACGGTGGCTGGCAGTGGCCCTTGAACGGAAAATTGGCTCGCAAGTACGATGTACAACGCCCAAATGGTCGAGGTATTGAAATTGTCGGACTTCCCGGGCAAGAAGTCTTTGCTTCACGCGATGGCGTTGTCGATTGGGTCGCCCGTTCACCTGACGGTGTGGGCAAAGTTGTCATCGTCAGACACGATGATGATTACTTGAGTATCTATTCAAATGCGCAGGATTTGTTTGTTTCCATGAAAGACTCGGTGAAACAAGGTGACCCTATCGCCAGTCTGGGGGCTAATGCCAACGACGAACCCCTTCTGCGCTTCGAGATTAGCAAAGGCGGTAATTTGTTGAATCCTATAGATTTTTTGACACCACGCTGAACTGGTGTTTTGCAGTAGTAATTCACCATGTAACGCTTTTGCGTTACAACAAATGTAAAACAGCGAAATTGGATTAGCAAGTTGCGCTAAGTTCCTTTAATATATAGAAAAGATTAAGAGAGCGCCATCATGGCACAGCATTGGGGAAGTTTTACAATGACCACCGACAACCGTGAAGGTTGGAGGGCGGGTAGCGAGGCGGATGCAGCTGAAACCGCTGCGGCGATGGAAGAGGGAGATGGTGAGAAAATCACCGCCAGCAAATTGAAAGATTTGTCCCGCAAGGAGATGGACGCAACGCGTATTTACTTAAAGGAGATCGAACACTCCGAGTTGCTAACAGCAGATGAGGAAAAAAAATATACGCGCCTTGCTCAAGCAGGCTGTGAGAAATCACGTGCCAGGATGATCGAATGCAATCTTCGCCTGGTCGTAAAAATTGCTCGTCGATACATGAATCGCGGTTTGGCCTTGCTTGATCTGATAGAAGAAGGCAATCTTGGACTTATCCATTCCGTTGAGAAATTCGACCCCGAGCGGGGTTTTCGTTTTTCCACCTACGCTACGTGGTGGATACGCCAGACCATTGAACGTGGTCTGATGAATCAGACGCGCACTATACGCTTGCCCATACACGTTGTAAAAGAAATGAACGTGTACATAAAGGCAGAAAGACGTCTCCAGCAATCTCTTGACAGAGAGCCGACGGCTGAGGACATAGCTGCATTAACTGAACGCCCTGTCGAGGATGTTATTCGACTACTCGGGCTGCGCGATCGTGTGTCATCGGTAGATGTAGCTATAGGTAAAGATGGCGAGAGACCATTGCTCGATATCATTCCGGACGAAAACAATATCGACCCTTCCATGGTGCTGCAAGATGAAAATGTTAATTCCAACATTAATAAGTGGCTGGAGAAGCTGGAGTCCAAGCAGCGAGAAGTGCTGGTAAGGCGTTTTGGCTTGCACGGCCACGAAAAGAGCACGTTGGAAGAAGTAGGGCAGGAGCTTGGTGTCACTCGCGAGAGGGTTAGACAAATTCAAATGGAAGCCTTAAAGCGACTGCGTCGCATACTTGAAGGCAGTGGCTATTCAGCAGAGAACCTGTTTCTCGCTTAAGAGTTATTTTTTGTGAAGCTTAGGGCAATACAGTTTTTAAGAAGGAATTTTTATGCAGCTGGCTGTTACGATCAGCCCTGATTTATAGATTCACGCCTGCAACAGTTATTGACAGATAAAAGCGCTAGACAAGTGTAACTTGGTTCACGGTTATCGTAGCCAAGGGGCTCCTGTTTAAGCACGTGCCTGTATAACGATGTGCGCGGTACCTATTTATTAGTACTCGAAATTTAACTTTAAACTGTATTAAGGAGGGAGACGATGTACGCAAGAGCATTGGCTGCAGAAGTGTTTGGAACTTTCTGGTTGGTATTGGGAGGTTGTGGTGCTGCAATTATGGCAGCAGATTTTGGTACCGGAGGCAATGGCACCAGCTTGGGATTAGGTTTCCTTGGCGTCAGTTTGGCATTCGGTTTGACGGTTGTAACTGGCGCTTATGCGGTCGGTCACATATCAGGTGGACATTTCAACCCGGCGGTTACCCTTGGCCTCGTTGCAGGCGGTCGTTTCTCTATCGTCAAGGCTCCAGGCTACATTATCGCTCAGGTAATCGGTGGTGTCCTTGGCGCATTGGCGATCTATTACATGGTGTCCGGGCGGGCTGATTTCGCCATAACGGCCGGGGCTGGAACGTTTGCCACGAATGGTTTCGGAGTTGATGGTTCGCCCGGTGGTTATAGCATGACATCAGCATTCCTGACAGAAGCTATTTTAACTGCAGTGTTTCTCGTAGTCATCATGGGTGCTACTGCCAAGCGTGCGTCTGCTGCCATGGGTGGTTTGACAATCGGATTGTCATTGGTGCTTATTCACCTGGTGAGTATTCCCATTACTAACACAAGTGTTAATCCGGCTCGTTCAACGTCACAGGCACTGATTGCCAGCGTCTTCGGCGATGGTGCTACGTTGCCTATGGAACAGTTGTGGCTCTTCTGGGCAGCTCCTATTATAGGTGCTGTAGTAGGTGCAATCATTTATCGCGTTATTCTTGATACCAACGCAGATGTGGTAGAAGCACCTTCTATCCGGACGGATGCCAGCGAGGCGACAAGCCGAGCTGACATGGAGCGTACTCGTCGATTGCAGGCAGAAGCTGCTGCACGTCGCACCGAGCATTCATAAAATCATGTAGTTCGATTTAAGTTTGTTACAACATGGGCTGCGTCTGGGATATCAGACGCAGCCTTTTTTGCATGAGGGCAAACAAAATTAACGTTTACGATTGATAGGATTACTCGCTGATCTGAAACAAGGCCGCAGCCACTGGACGATATTCATTGACCAGCACACTATAGGTCCGGCAGGCAGCTCTGGTATTCATGACCTCCAGGGCAACACCTTTTTGTTTCAGTGCTGCCATGAGTGAGAAGTCCGGGAAGACATGATTCGTGCCCGAACCCAGCAGAACTATCTCCGGAATATCTGTTTCTACGCCATCGAATAAAGGCGCAAAGTGATCTACGCTCAGTTCGCTAAGTGAGCCGCTGAACCAATCCTCAACCACCCGTGTGCGGGTGATAAGAATGTTAGTTGTGAAGTCCTGGCCATTGATGCTCAAAACACCTGTGCCGTAATTGCTGATCAGGTTTTGATCAGAAGTCTCTAGATGCATTTTCATGGCGCTATAATAGCGGGCATTGGAGCTGACTGAAAACCATTCAGCACATCTATCGTCAGGAGATTTACGTGAAAGCGGTTACGATTGGCCTACTTGGGCTGGGCACAGTGGGTCAGGGAGTGGCCAACATCCTGTTGCGCAATGCTGCCGAAATCGAACGTCGTACTGGCCGGTCGATCAAATTAGTGGCGGCCGCCGTGCGCAATCAAGGCAAAGCCGAGGCCTTGGCGCTCGATATTCGAGTCACGACCGATGCACAATCGCTGGTTTCAGACCCTGGTATCGATATTATTTGCGAGGCAATGGGCGGTGACGACCCTGCGTTGTCTTTGCTGCATATGGCCGTTGCCAATGGCAAACATGTCATTACAGCAAATAAGGCATTAATAGCTGTCCATGGTAATGAGCTATTGTCTGCAGCTCAGAAAAAGGGCGTTGTGGTTGCCTACGAATCCTCCGTCGCCGGTGGCATTCCGATCATAAAAGCACTTCGCGAGGGTCTGGCCTCCAATCGAATAGAATGGATTGCCGGCATCATCAACGGCACGGGAAATTTCATCCTCTCGGAGATGGCAGAAAAAGGTCGCAGTTTTACGGATGTTCTGGCAGAGGCCCAGGAGTTGGGGTACGCGGAGGCCGATCCGACGTTCGATGTAGAGGGCATTGATGCTGCTCACAAGCTAACCATCATGGCATCAGTAGCGTTCGGTATGCCCTTGCAGTTCGATGCTGTTCATACCGAAGGCATCAGTCAAATAAGCCGGGAAGATGTCGGGTTTGCCGATGAGCTCGGGTATCGGATAAAACATTTGGGTTTGGCGAAACGGCGCGATGATGGCATAGAGATGCGTGTGCATCCTACCTTGATTCCTGAAAAACGCTTGCTGGCTAATGTTAACGGCGTGATGAACGCTGTTCTTGTGCAGGGTGATGCGGTGGGTCCAACCTTGTACTATGGTCCAGGTGCAGGATCTGAGCCCACGGGCTCCTCCGTCGTTGCCGATATCATCGACGTGGTGCGGGCACTGGATGCCAGTCCGGATCATCGGGTGCCTACACTCGGGTTTCAGCACGACGCGCTCGAGCAGTACGTCATGCTGAAAACAATCGACTACAAGTCTGCTTACTATCTCAGAATACAGGCCCTGGATCAGCCAGGTGTCATGGCTGATATCACCAGTATCTTTGGCGAGTTGGGTATCAGCATCGAGGCCATCTTGCAAAAAGAGCCAGAAACGCATGACGATGTTCTCGAGACTGACACGGAGGTGCCTGTGGTTCCTATCATCCTGTTAACTCGCCGTGTTCGGGAAGGACTAATAGAGCAGGCCATAGAACGTATTCAGGCTCTCGACAGTATTACCCACGCAGTGGTTCGCCTACGTGTCGAGACCTTATCCTGACAGCTGAGCCGATAAGCTGTTGGCACTAGTAAACCTGGGTTAGATTGTCGATATCGAACCGGCAACAACTAGTCCGTCTTATCACGGCCATATTGATGGCTTATCAACAATAGACGCACCATGACTGATTTTTCAAGCTCATCCTCGCATTATCAAGGTCTTATTCATCGTTATAAGGACCGTTTGCCGGTGAGTGATGATACGCCTGTCATTTCACTGAACGAAGGCGACACGCCACTGATCCGTTTGCAGAATATTACGCGCAAGCCAGGCATCGACGTTGATATTTACGTAAAGTATGAAGGTCTTAATCCTACCGCCTCCTTCAAGGATCGGGGTATGACGATGGCTGTTAGCAAGGCGGCTCAGGACGGCGCAAAAGCTATCGTATGCGCATCAACTGGAAATACCTCGGCAGCCGCAGCAGCTTATGCCGCCAGAGCTGGCATGACAGCTTTCGTGTTGATTCCCGAAGGTAAAATTCCGATGGGCAAGCTGGCACAGGCTATTGCACACGGGGCTGTCGTCCTGCAAATCAAGGGAAATTTCGATGACGGGATGCGACTGGTAAAAGAAGTCGCCGGTGAAGCGCCGGTGGCTATTGTCAATTCCATAAATCCCTTTCGGCTTCAAGGGCAAAAGACAGCGGCGTTTGAAATCGTTGAGGCGTTGGGCCGTGCCCCCGACTACCACTGCATTCCTGTAGGCAATGCCGGCAACATCTCTGGGTACTGGATTGGTTACAGTGAGGCCTGCGGACACAACACTGCCGCTTGTACTTTATGTAATGGTCAGTGTCCTTATCTGGCCAATCCCATGACCGACAAACGGCCCATCATGGTGGGCTATCAAGCCAAGGGCGCAGCACCGTCATGGTGGGCTATCAAGCCAAGGGCGCAGCACCGTTTCTCCGTGGCCAACCTGTACCTGACCCGGAAACTCTGGCAACAGCGATCCGTATTGGCAATCCGCAAAGCTGGGATCTGGCTAAAGCGGCGATCGATGAATCAGGTGGCTGGTTTGATGAGGTCAGTGACGATGAGCTACTGGCAACACAGGCAGAGTTGGCACGCACAGAGGGCGTTTTCTGTGAGCCTGCCTCGGCTGTATCACTTTGTGGTGCACTTCGAGATGTCAGATCTGGTCTAATTCCGGCAGGCAGCCTGATTACCTGCACGTTGACCGGTCATGGCTTGAAGGATCCGGATATTGCCATTCGAGGGCAAGAATCTGTGCAAACGGTCAATGCAGAACTGGCGGATGTGAAGGCCGCTATTCTGGCGCACATCCAGTAGCTATGAAGGGCGGGCACGCTCATCAGGGCGTCGCTCCGCTGTAGAAAAGTAGATTAGCTGGCGCTATTCAATTCAGGCATCAAGTAGTGCGTTTCAAACCCGCCATGCACATCGAGTAGCTCTATGTATTTTTTGCGGCTGACTGTTTCAGCGCCCATACTGATCAGGTGATCCGTTTCCAGCTGACAGTCAATCAGCTCGTATTTTCCGCACTGGGCCAAATGAACCAAGGCTACCTTGGAGGCGTCTCGCTCGATGGAAAACATGGATTCACCGACAAAGACGCTGCCTATGTGTATGCCATACAACCCACCCACTAATCGATGCCCCAACCATACCTCTAGAGAACGGGCGACTCCCATTTTATTAAGTTTGCAGTAGGCATCAATCATCTCATCAGTCACCCAGGTGCCAGTGCCACCGCTTCGCGGTGCGCCGCATTGCTTCATGATTTCCCGATACGCCAGATTCTCAGTGATCTTGTATTTGTTACTGCGAAGGGTTTTGCGCAGGCTTCGGGTAATTCGTATTCGATCAGGCCATATGATGCAGCGCGGATCGGGTGACCACCACAATATGGGTTCGCCCGCCTCGTACCAGGGGAACACCCCTGCTCTGTAGGCTGCCATTAACCTTTGAGGGCTCAGGTTGCCACCTGCCATCAACAATCCGTTTGGCTCATTCAAGGCACTGCTCACCGACGGAAATGGTGTCAGATCGTCGTCAGGGGCCAGAAACGGGATAGGCATAGCTTGTTAAACACTCAAACTCGGTTGTTTGAACGGTAGCAAATCCGACAGGCCCTTGCACCTTTGTTGCACGTGCGGTGTCTCATGAGATAAAAAATTCTCTATTGCGTCACGAAATTGGGGGTGACTGATAAAATGAGCAGAGCGAGTCAGAGTGGGTACAAAGCCTCGTGTAATTTTGTGCTCACCTTGCGCACCGGGTTCAAAATTCTGGATACCGTTCTCTATGCAGTACTCGATGCCCTGATAGTAACAGGCCTCAAAGTGCAATGCGTTGAACTCGGTTCGACAACCCCAAAAGCGCCCGTATAAAGTGCTGGTGCCAATGAACATGATAGAGCACGCTACCGGCCATTCGGGCATCTTGTCGTCGGGGGCGTAGGCAAACACAATAAGTATCTGCTCGCCCATTTGTTGGCCGATTTTTTCGAAAAAGCGCCGTGTCAGTGATGGGTTTCCCCATTTGCGATCGAATGTTGAAGTATAAAACTGATGCACCCACTGCCACTCCTCTTCGCTGAGAGTCGAGCCTTTACGCTGCTCAAGACGCAGGTTTGCGTCGGAAACATGACGCCGTTCCCGACGTATTGTCTTGCGCCTTTTTGATGTGCAGCGTGCCAGGAAGTCATCAAAATCTGTGTAATTGTCATTGTGCCAGTGATATTGGCAATCCATGCGTCTCAAATAGTCGGTACCGCGCCTCTTTGCACTTTCCTGCGACTGATCGTCATAGTCTTCGTCGGCTTTAGTTTGTTTTTGCGACAAAATGGCCCGCTCTTCGTCTATTTGTGTGTCGGCACCACTCAATGCCTCACTTTCAGCTTCCGTAAGAAACAATATGTGTCCGCCTGATAGCTCTTCAGTCAGGACAAATTGTCGTATTCCTGCCGCGAGTAGCCGCACCGTGTACCCAAACGGTTGATCAGCGCGGGTCAGCAGCCTCCTGCCAGTTGCCGGTGTAAAAGGGATGCTGCACACAAGCTTTGGGTAGTAGTCCATCTGGTTGCGTTCGTAAGCTTCGGCCCACGACCAGTCGAAAACGAATTCACCATAGGAATTTGTCTTAATGTAAGTGGCTGCAGCACCTACGAGCTGCTGCTCTGGCTCCTCACCTTGCCAAAGCAGGAAATAGCGCGGATACCAACCGGTTTTTTCACCAAGGCAACCCATGGATTGCAGGTTATGCAGAAATTCGTAGCGAAGAAACGGATTGCCGTCATCGTTGAGAGCGTTCCATTGTGCAGCGCCTACATCCAGTAAGCTGTCGCGCACCTCGATTTGAATGTGGTTACTCATGAGCCTGTATACGGCATAGTTTGAAAATTGGCACCAATGTTGGCAAAGATGGTTGGCAAAGGCAGTTCGCAAAGATAGTTCGCAAAGATAGTTCGCAAAGATAGTTCGCAAAGATAGTTCGCAAAGATTGTGGCGCGAAAATGCTCTGACAGTACAATTAATTCTAAACGGGCTTATTCGCTTCGAAATAGCGTTCGGCATCCAGTGCTGCCATACACCCTGTGCCTGCAGAGGTAATCGCTTGCCGATAGACATGATCCATGACATCACCTGCTGCGAAGACCCCTGGGACACTTGTCGCTGTGGCATCGCCTTCACTGCCTCCGGTGACCCGGATATATCCGTTAGCCATGTCAAGTTGTCCATCGAACAATGCGGTATTCGGTTTGTGACCAATAGCGATGAATACACCCATAAGATCGATATCCTCGGTTACGCCTGACTTAGCGTGTTTTATTCGCATTCCGGTGACGCCGGATTGATCTCCCAGCACTTCATCCAGAGTGTGATCCCATGCAATACGAACATTGCCGTTCTTCTCTTTTTCAAACAACCGATCTTGAAGGATTTTCTCTGCCCGTAGCGTGTCTCGTCTATGCACCAGAACCACCTCTTTACAAATATTGGAAAGGTAGAGGGCTTCTTCCACCGCAGTATTGCCACCACCAATGACCGCCACTTTCTGTTGCTTGTAAAAAAATCCATCACAGGTTGCACAAGCTGACACACCACGCCCTTTGAAAGCTTCCTCTGAAGGAATGCCCAGATACATCGCGCTGGCGCCGGTGCATATGATAAGCGAGTCACAGGTGTAATTACCGCTGTCGCCCGTCAATCGTAGGGGGCGGCTGGTAAAGTCAACGTTTTGAATGTGATCGCTGATGACTTCTGTGTCAAAGCGCTCGGCATGCGTTTTAAACCGCTCCATCAGCTCTGGCCCTTGCACCCCCATGGCATCAGCTGGCCAGTTGTCCACTTCGGTGGTTGTGGTTAGCTGTCCACCGGGCTCCATGCCAGCAATGAGTACCGGATTCAGGTTGGCTCTGGCGGCATAGACAGCCGCTGTATAACCAGCGGGTCCTGAGCCAAGAATGAGCAATTTGCAATGACGTGCTTCTGACATGTTTTGATCCGTGGGTTTTTGCGCACTTATTCGTTAAGGGCGGGCATAGTACCCTTAATAAGCAGGGAAACGGGACAGGTAGGGCTATTTTCCTCTGCTACACTTTAAGGTTCGATTGACCGGATTCTAGCCGGCTTTAACCAGGACAGTTTTTTTGGCTCAAGCAACCAAGAAACGCGCAGCAGCAGCACGTCGCAAGAAAGCGCCAGCCACCCGCAAGAGCGCGGCCGCTGGCGCCGGACGAGTTGCCAGTCGGCGCAGCTCGGCAGCATCGCGTCGGGCAAGCAGTGGCGCAATCAGCAAAAGTGCGAGTAACGCCAAAACACGCGCCGCTGTGGCCAGCTCCATCGCCAGCTCGACCTCGCTGGGTCACATGGCCAGATTACTTCGCGAAGTAGCAGGCATCATTTGCCTGTTTGCTGCGCTTATCGCTGTGCTGGCACTGATCAGCTTCGACGCTGCAGATCCGGGTTGGTCCCATACCGGCATCGGCGCAACGGTGCAAAACAGTGTGGGGCGCGCGGGTGCGTGGTTTGCCGATGTCTCTTTGTATCTTTTCGGGTTTATGGCCTATCTCATTCCTTTTGTGATGGCTATTTCTGGCTGGATGCTGGTGCGGCATTACCGTCCATCAGTAGATGCATACCGACCCTTCATGTTCGTCAGGATTATTGGTGTGACATTGATGCTTGTTAGCGCAAGTGGTCTGGCCGATCTTCATTTTGGGGTTTCTGAAGGTGCATTGCCACAAGGCACTTTTGGTGGCGGTATCCTCGGTACAGCGGTGGCATGGCGACTTGTGCCGTTTCTGCAGCATCTGGGCACCACCCTGGTATTACTCGCCGTGTTCTTTAGCAGTCTGACGCTGGCCTTCGGAACCTCGTGGCTTCAACTCATCGAGATGGTGGGTGGGGCCGTTGTGGGCTTTGTAGACGGACTACGCCATCGGCTGAATGTTGTTTCAGAGGCGCATGATGAGCATAGCCGGATGCTCGAAGCCGATAGAGCACGTGATGCACGACTTAAAGCACAAGAGCTTGAGGCGTCTGGAGGAAACAGCACTGGCGGTAGGCGTAAGGGTACATTGCTATCACGTAAATCCGCTATCACTGACGACATAGACCCGCTGTTGGAAACAGAATCGCAAGATGAATCGGGAGGCTCGCTTGCTACTGGCATGGGGGCTGCGTTGGCTATGGCGCGTGAAAAAGCCAGGGCATCTCAGGAGTTTGCAGGTGAGACTGCAAGCAAGGCGGGAAATGCCGTACGTCCGGCCGATAAATTTGACGTGCTGGGCGAGTCTCTGGTCGGGGCCGATGCCTTGCTCATTGATGAGTTTGATCAGACTCATGCGATTGATCGTGCAACTGCGACGGCGTTGCGCTCAATAGATACTCCACTGAATGAAGCTGATTCTGGTCGTGAAGGCGATACTGCAAACGTGGCACCAGCACATGAGACAATTTTACCTACAGTTAATACTGCGCCGAAGAAGAAAAAAATTGCGATTAAGGCCCGGCAGGTTGAGCAAAAGCAGGCCAAATTGTTTCTTGATGTTCCGGATTCCGATCTGCCACCATTGTCTTTGTTAGACGCGCCCGAACCTCAGCGGCCGGGCTTCTCCGAATCGGATCTGGAAGCCTTGTCACGTTTGCTTGAGGAGAAGCTGGCTGAATTCAAAATTACCGTGCAGGTTGTGGCAGTGCACCCAGGGCCTGTGATTACTCGTTTTGAGATGGAGCTGGCGCCGGGGATCAAAGCTAGCCGCATTACCGGCCTGTCTCAGGACATTGCGCGCTCTATGTCTCTGGTCAGCGTACGCGTGGTCGAGGTCATAGCAGGTAAGTCCACTATTGGTATTGAAGTTCCCAATGATCACCGGGAAATCGTTCAACTAACCGAGATGCTGCAATCCGATCAGTACATCGAGAAAAAGTCTCCAATGACGCTGGCGCTTGGCAAGGATATCAGCGGCCAGTCAGTCACTGCGGACCTTGGTCGTATGCCGCATCTGTTAGTGGCAGGGACCACGGGTTCTGGTAAGTCAGTGGCGGTCAATTCCATGCTTATCAGTTTGCTGTACAAGGCAACGGCCAAGGACGTCCGACTGATCCTTATCGATCCCAAGATGCTCGAACTCAATGTCTATGACGGAATTCCACATCTGCTATCGCCAGTGGTCACCGATATGAAAGAGGCTGCTAACGCCTTGCGCTGGTGTGTAGGCGAGATGGAGCGGCGCTACACTATCATGGCAGCGTTGAAAGTGCGCAACATAGCCGGCTATAACAAGAAAGTGAATGAGGCGATAAAGCTCGGGAAACCAATTGTCGACCCCTTGTATGAGGCAGAGCTATCATTGAATCCTTCAGGGCCACCGCCAACGCTTGAGCCTATGCCTTTTATTGTTGTTGTCGTCGATGAATTTGCCGACATGATGATGCAAGTAGGTAAGAAGGCGGAGGAGCTGATTGCGCGTATCGCTCAGAAAGCCCGTGCTGCCGGTATTCATTTGATATTGGCAACGCAGAGACCTTCGGTCGATGTCATTACCGGCCTGATTAAAGCGAATGTGCCCACACGCATCGCCTTTCAAGTGTCTTCAAAAATTGATTCCCGGACTATTCTCGATCAGGGTGGAGCTGAGTCGTTGCTGGGCAATGGCGACATGTTGTATTTACCGCCCGGGACTGCATTACCGGTTCGTGTGCACGGAGCGTTCGTTGATGACCACGAAGTGCAAAATGTCATTGCTCACATAAAGCAGACGGGCGAGCCAAACTACATCGAGGAGATTCTGCAGGAGAGCCAGGTTGCCATTCCAGGTATCTCTGGTGGCGAAACTGAAGGTGGTGATGGTGGAGAGTCCGATGCGCTTTACGATCAGGCAGTGGCAATAGTTCTGGAGTCGCGCAAAGCATCCATATCTTACGTGCAGAGGCGCCTGAAGATCGGTTACAACCGGGCAGCTCGTATGGTTGAGGAGATGGAGGCCGCTGGCGTTGTCAGCCAGGTAACAGGCAGTGGCACGCGTGAGGTATTGGCACCACCCCCGGGATAGGGTGCTGGGTACATGCAGCACCCTTGTAACCAGGTGTTGATATCCCTATCAAAACAGAGAAAAGGTTGAGAAGGTATATGCCCGTGCAAAATAGTCCCTACAATGCTTCCAGAGCCTCCGCTGCAACAGAGCCTTACCCTGATGCTGCGAAAATATTCGCCTACGTCGCGTTTGCAAGTGGTGCAATGATACTGACGGTTTTTCTGTTTCTTATGCCAAGGACTGCCTTGGCTGATGAGGCAGCTGCAGAACCCATCGCAACGCTTGAGCAGTTCATCGAGTCATTGGATAGCTTCGAGGCAAGTTTTGAACAGACCTTGTACGATACTGACGATCAGCCATTGGGTAAATCCGTCGGCACCATTAAACTCAAGCGTCCAGCAAGGTTTATCTGGAAGTACAGCTCACCCGAACCCCAACTGATTCTGGCTGACGGGGAACGAATCTGGATGTATGACGAGGATTTAGATCAAGTCACGGTTAACGACATAGATGATCGTATCAATGGCACGCCACTACAATTGTTGATGAATGCTGCTCCACTGAGTGATGGTTTTGATATTGAGACGCTGGGTAAATCAGACGGAATAGACTGGTTCGGGCTCACACCCATAACGCAAAGCTCTGACTTTGAGCAGGTATTTATCGGACTACGAGGCGCTACCATTGCGGCTTTCGAATTACGTGACAATTTTGGCCAGGCAACGCAAATAATCATCAGTGATTTTGAAAAAGATATACAGTTTGATGATGCGTTATTTACCTTCGATGTGCCTGAGGGGGTGGATGTCATCGGTCTGGATGAGTAATTCGCTGGAGCTGTTTGGTGTCGATGATTCCATCAGACCGCTTGCCGACAGGCTTCGGCCGCAATCACTAGACGAGTTTGTTGGTCAGTCGCATCTGTTAGGCTCCGACAGCACGCTAAGGCAGGCCATTCAACATAATCGCCTGCATTCCATGATTTTCTGGGGGCCACCAGGTACTGGCAAAACGACACTGGCACGCATGTTGGCGCATCAATGCGATGCACATTTCATGAGTATCTCGGCGGTACTTGCAGGTGTAAAGGATATTCGAGAAAAGGTTGCTGAAGCTCGTGATCGCTTGCAGACAAACGCTCAACGCAGCGTGCTGTTTGTTGATGAGGTTCATCGATTTAATAAATCTCAACAGGATGCCTTTTTACCGCATATAGAAGATGGCACATTGTATTTTGTGGGTGCCACCACTGAAAATCCCTCGTTCGAATTGAACAATGCCTTGCTCTCGCGAGTTCGTGTCTATGTGTTGAAACACCTGGAACAGGCAGATTTGCGCAAAGTCATAGATCGTGCATTGCAGGATGTAGAGCGGGGTCTTGGCCAGCAAGAGCTCAGAATGGATGATACCTTTCGGGACAAACTAGCGGCAACGGCAGATGGCGATGCGCGACATGCGCTTGTGTTGCTGGAGCTGGCATCTGATTGTGCGCGGACTGAAGATGGTGAACGCATTATTGACGAGGCCGTGCTTAAAGAGGTCACCCGTGATAGTTTTCGTCAGTTTGATAAAGGGGGTGATCATTTTTATGATCAGATATCGGCATTGCACAAGAGTATGCGCGGCTCTGACCCAGATGCTGCGTTGTACTGGTTTTGTCGCATGCTTGATGGCGGTTGTGATCCCTTGTATATCGCCAGGCGCGTATTACGTTTTGCATCAGAGGATATTGGCAATGCTGACCCAAGGGCTTCGCAATATGCGCTGTATGCCTGGGACACCTACCAGCGGCTGGGCAGCCCGGAGGGTGATCTTGCTATTGCACATGCCATCGTTTTCATGAGCTGTGCACCCAAGAGCAACGCCGTATACCTAGCGTTCAAGCAGGCTATGGTTTTCGCGAAGGAGCAAGGCAATCAACCGGTGCCCATAAGTTTGCGTAATGCACCTACAAGACTTATGAAGGAGCTAGGGCATGGTCAGAATTATCGGTATTCTCACGATGAAGTCGATGGATTTGCTGCAGGTGCACACTACTTTCCCGATACCTTGCCAGCGCAACAATTCTACGAGCCTGTCAAGCGAGGCCTCGAGATCAATATAGGAGAACGCCTGGCTGAACTGCGGCGCCGCAACAAAGATTCCCAATGAGTAGCCAGTACAATGAGCACGGCTGAATGATGAAGATTACGCTGGAATTATCTCTGGCAGACTGGAGCAACGAGACCGATAGCGACGCCGTTGTCTCTCTGCTGCAAGCTTATGCATTGCATCCTATGGGGGGCGCAGAGCCATTGGCAGAATATGTGGTACACAATTTACCGCAGAGCCATTGGCAGAATATGTGGTACACAATTTACCGTCTGCGATGGCCGCAACGCCCGGCGCATTTTCAGCCATTGCCTGGCATGTTGATGAAAATGGACGAAGGCGTGCGGTAGGTCTTGCCAACTGCTTTACAGGATTCTCTACATTTGCGTGCAAGCCATTGATCAACATCCATGACTTATATGTTCACGATGTAGCGCGCGGGCAGGGCACAGGGCAGGCCTTGTTGGGTTTCGTTGAGCAGCAAGCTATTTCACGTGGTTGCTGCAAGGTGACTCTAGAGGTATTAACCGGAAATGCTAATGCTGTCGCAGCGTACAAGCAATATGGATTTGAGCTATATATGTTTGACGAAGCAAGCGGTCACGCTGTGTTCATGCATAAAAAATTGTGAGAAAAATTGCTGAAATAGTCTCGTACCTTGTTGCTGCTTGAATTTCTTCCGCTGGTAAGCAACACGTAAATTCCAGCGTGGGCTATTTACGAAATTTGATCTTGTCCCCGCAGAAGGCTGCCCATGTAACGCCGCAACAAGTGAGGCGCACCA
>Ga0209187_1002143_pt1 | contig 19723 bp, 19 predicted proteins | sample BantaG_FD_187430 | JGI IMG/M metagenome (GOLD analysis project Ga0209187, IMG submission 187430) | Marine algal microbial communities from Bantry Bay, Ireland - BantryBay_4 metaG (SPAdes) (version 2) | ecosystem: Host-associated > Algae > Red algae > Unclassified | place: Bantry Bay, Ireland...
TCAATCTCTTCTTTGAGGCTGTTTGTGACTTTTTTAAGAATTGGGATCAGTACAGGGAGCAAATCAAATCACTAGTGACGCTGAACTTTGAGATTCTTTAGCGTAATTTGGTTTTGGAAGGGGTATATAGGCAAACAAAAACACACCAACTAGTGGTGTACTTTTGTAGTCGGTCAGTCACATCCATGTGTGCTGACCGAAGGTAATACTTTATGCAGAACGACACTTTCCACCGTCTTCAATTCGTGGGAAAGCATTTTGCCCAGCTTCAGACTCAATAGCTTGAACCATAGTATCCCATGCACTGTTCTGACTTTCTTTATTGTATAGCATTGTCAGGCCAATTTTTTCTGACATCTCACCCAGACGACATACTAACTGTGCTTCATCCTTTTCAGGCTGTTTCCAAAAAAGAAGTATTGCACCTTCTCCGATTTGAAAGCCATCCACTTTTTCTGGACAATCTGAACCTTCGTTGAATTGGCTTTTTACCTCGCCATCCGAGAGTTTGCGTATCTCATCTACAGAAACAGACTCCTCATTCAGAGTGAGTCCAGTTGCATGACGGATTTGCAATTGCTCATCGATAATCACAACTTCGATTTCACCCATTGCAATAGGAGATTTATCTGTCGGTGAAAGACCGACATATGAACCCTCGTAAGTCTTAATGCTATTTTCCATTTCCTGCTCCCAATAAAGGTATGTACTGTTTTCAGAAAGTTGAAAACATTGATATTACTATAGCACTATATAACTACATTGTCAATCATAAAACCGCTCTGTTGTGCGGTTTATTTGATCACTTGTCTATTCGAAACTCCTAAACAGTGGTACTATACCTCGCCAAATGCTAGGACGAGTACTATGAATATGATGAACATTATGAGGTAGATCGGAATCACTACGATTAAGCTTCCTACGAAATAGTAGCCTGTGATCGCGAGGCACCTTTTGAGAAAGCTATCCGAGTTTAGCCATCCTTTGTAACTGTGCGTATCATCGCTTTGTTCTTTTACTGCGCAATCATCACATACTTGCTCCTGAGCTGGCTGCGATTTTTTGGGTACTTGCTTTTTCGCTGCTAGTGCCACTGCTTGTGTAGCCACTACCTGTTGCTCTCTCCGAGATTGTGGTGACCATACTTTTCGAGAAGTACTGTCTACTGTTTTTTTTGATACTGCTTTTTTTGTCTTTGTTGGAGCAATCTTTCTTGTTGTAGAGCTTTTGGTAGTTTCATTGACTTTGGCCGTATTAATAGCTTTCGTTGCTTTGGTGTTTTTAATTGACTTGGTATTTTTAGAGACTTTGGTTTTTTCTGTAGATCTTGACTTTTTGATAGTAATGTCTTTAGGGTCGCCTTTTTTTGCTGTAGCTGCTTTTTTTACTTTTTTTGCAACTATTTTTTTGCTCACAGTTCTACTTGCTTTTTTTGGGGTTTCTTCTTTGGCTATTTTTTTGCTTTTTGTTTTTTTGGTTGCCATATTTTTTTCTAGTCCTCTATAATGTCTTAACTATAGCATATTTTTATAATTTATAGTTGTGTATAAATGTTTTTTGCTGATACTACTCCATAATCACGCCACCACCTAGGCATTGATTTTCTTGTGAATAGAAAACGGCGTATTGTCCTGGTGTTACACTACGGTCTACTTGATCTATTTGGATGTTGTATTGCTTATTATCTGAACCCTCAACTTTTTCCCATTTTTTAACATTGTAGAATCCGGGACCATGCCGCAGTTTTACTTTTTTAATCATTTTTTCTAAACTACCCTCATCACTTCCAATCCAATTTACATCTCGCACACTGAAGTGATCTCTCGAATAATCTTTACCAGAAAATCCGTGCGACAAGAAAACCGTGTTGGAGCTGACATCTTTATCTACGACATACCATGGTCCGTTATTTACTTCCACTCCACGTCTTTGACCGATTGTATAGAAATAGTAGCCTTCGTGGGTGCCTAGTACTGTACCTGATTCTTTTTCTACGAAATTTCCTTTGCGGGTACCGAGGTGGTGACTGATGAAGTCGGTAAACGAAATCTGGCCGAGGAAGCAAATGCCTTGAGAGTCTTTGCGCTTGGCAGTTGGTAAATCAAATTCCTCGGCCATTTTTCGTACATCACTTTTTTGTAGTGACCCAAGTGGAAACATGGCTTTTTCTAATTGTTGCGCACGCATCATTGAGAGGAAGTAGGTCTGATCCTTGATGGGGTCTGGTGCTTGGAAGAGCTCTCTATTTCCCAATTTTGACCTTTCGCTTCTGGCATAGTGTCCTGTCGCAACTGCATCGTAGTCCTGTCCGTAGGTATCGACAAAAGCTCCAAATTTTACCTGAGAATTACAGAGAATATCCGGATTTGGTGTAAAACCTTTTTTGACTGCGTCAATTGTATAGGATACAACTCTGTTGTGGTATTCCTTTTGTAAGGGTACAACCTCAAGAGGAATATCTAACTTTTCACATACTGCTCTAGCGTACGATAAATCCTCTTCCCATGGACAGCTTCCCAAGTAAGACATCTCATCTTCTAGCCAAATCTTGAGATAGAATGCTGTGACCTCATGGCCCTGCTCTTTGAGGAGTGCAAGAGCCACAGAACTATCAACCCCACCAGAAAGGAGCATTGCGATTTTCATATCACATCTGAGTATATAAATTATATTTGGCTATTCTTGGTTCCTGACTAAGCTATCAATGATTGATTCGCCTAGAAAGAGATCCCACATCAGCGAGAGGATGATGAGGAAGATAATTGCGTAGATAATCAGTTTGATAAGGATGCGCATAGAGTATTAGAATATAGGGTATTAGAATATTGGATTTAGCTAGCCAAAGGCTGATCAGCTCCTGGCTGAGATTTAGAATTTAGTCCACCAACTGGCGGATTAGATTTTTTTAAGAAAGAGTCAATGATCTTCTCTACAGTAGTAGCATCCTGCGCTTCCATGAGCTCGGCTCGCAAGGCCCCTGCTCCATCAAAGCCATTGACATAGGCCTTGAAGTGCTTCTTCATTATGGCAAAGTTTTTGATCTTATGCCAGTCTTCAGGAGCACCCTCAGGTTTTATAAGAAATTCTTTTTCGAAACGCTTAGTATGTTCTACAAGCACTTGTAGTTTTTCGGCGATCGTTGGCTCATAGCCTTCGCGGAAAAACCATGGATTCCCAAAGGCTCCCCTACCGATCATGATACCATCGCACTTAGACCCTTGGATCATTTGATGTGCCTGATCCATAGAACTGATATCACCATTCCCGATAATCAGCGTTTGTGGAGAAATTTTGTTTCGTAGAGCGATGATTTGGGGCATGAGCTCCCAATGGGCTGGTACGTCGCTCATCTCTTTCTTGGTCCTCAGATGTACTGTCAGCACTGGGAGTTGTTGCTCTAGCAAACGCCCTATCCATCCCTCTATGTCAATGTGGTTGTATCCTATGCGCGTCTTTACACTCACTGGCACTTGTCCCGCTCCGCGCCTAGCAGCCTCGATCGTCTCTACCGCCAGATCTGGGGTCTTAATCAGACCACTACACGACCCTGCACCTTCGATTTTCTTGACGGGGCAGCCCATGTTGAGATCGATGCCATCAAAGCCTCTCTCAGCGCAGAGCACACTAGCTGTTTGGATGTTATCTGGACGTGAGCCAAAGATCTGCGCCACAATCGGCCTTTCGGTTTCTCCATCATAGCGCAAGCGATGATCTACACGACTACACCCGTCAGGATGACTGAGCGCGTCTGCAGCAGTAAATTCTGTCCATAAAGCACCCAACTCCCCTCGGTTCTCCCCACTTGGAAGCTCGGCTTCCAAGTGATTACGTGGTCTTGAGTATTTAGCAAACATGGCGCGAAAAGCCACGTCTGTGACATCCTCCATCGGTGCCAAGACAAAAAACGGCTTCTTCAATTGTCCCCAAAAACCTTTGACCATAATCTCTTTTAAGTTCACACACTATATCATTTCTTTCCAAAAAAAGACAGTATGAAGCTTTTAAATAATCACAACAGGTAGATGTGATAGATCGATATTCGTGTAAATTCTCTCAAGTTCTGAGTAACAAAGATGTTATAATATTCACTATGAACTATTTTAATAAAATTGACTTAGGGATAATTTCTATCATCTTGACCAATCTCTATCTTCTTTGGAGTGTTTTTGATGGTAACATTCAACTCAAAGAACTTATGTGGATTCACTTGTGGAGCATCCTTCTTTTGAGCTTCCTATACTGTATTTTTATTATTATTTTTGGACGTTTATACCATAATCTAGGAAAGAGTTTGCTTGCATATCTTGCTGCTGCGTTATCCATTTTTATAATAGGGTTTATTTTCTTTGTATATTCGATCGTCATCGCTGGCGTAATCATTGAATTAACGTTGCCTCACAGTGATGTAAATGGACACCTTGTTTTTTCCTATTTGAAAATTATTATACTTAGCCATATTGTTTCCTTGGTCACACTGCGAATTAAAAGTACGGATACAACTGCACTACAAAAGAAATGGGCAAGTTTTCTTTTTGCTGAAGGAATATACAGTTTTTTGCCATTTTTTTTAATAGGCGCTGTGACACTTCTTGTAGCATGTGTTACTTTCTTTTCTTCATATCTGGGTTACAACCCATTTGACACTAAAAGTCATTACTATGCCAACCTACTCGCAGCAGCATTCATTATTGTAAAATTACTTGTTGATATTGATGTGCATAATATGCTTCAAGGCAAGAAAACGTGGGTCTTACCGAATCGTACTATGTGGGATAAAAATGGCAAGCTAAAATAGGCAATTGATAGACTATTTTATATCGTTCCATTCTTTTTTCGCTTGAAGATCATACAATGGTCCTTCGCAACCAATCACTGCATTAAGGTCTGTACTCAGACTAACTGCTCCACCTGATGTGTTTGTAAGTGAAGCAATATTTTGATTCTCTTGTGTATACTTTTTTATAAAAAAATCGTTTTCTACAAGACACGTTCCATCTTTTCCTATGAACTGCTCTGGGTAACTTGCAAAACTTTTTTCTTGCTCAGCAATTTGCTCAGGAGTTTCACCATTTGCTATGCGCTCATTGCGCTGCTGGTCTGTTAGAAAAACGCTGTACTGATCTATTCGCTCATATACTTCACACTCATCTCCTTCAATTCCCTTAATCTCCCTGTATGTTTCAGAATTTATTGCTCCAAAAGAAAAGAAGGGGTATGTTGCATTTACAACAATCTTTGCTGGCGTACAGGTTATTAGCGCACTCATAAAACAATCATTATTTTTGATTGCTTTGTCCGCAGTCATTTTGCGTACCTACCTGTTTTACACTTTCTTCTTGTGCTTCACTGATGCTCTCTTGTCCTACATAGATATACACTGTCTTTGATGAGCGTGGCTCAAGTGCTAAGACCTCATCAATAGGAATTGCGGTACTGCAGTCCTTGCCGATTTTATCAAGTAGATAATTACACGAATACAGTGATTTTGTAACAGAATAAACTCCTGCTTCTTTGAAGGTTTGAGATCCGTAGTTTGTCTCTGATGTCAAATCAAATGCACTCAATCCACCAGGCCAATCTGCTGGTTCTGCCCCTGTTTGTATGCCCTGTTGATTGTTTTTCCGCTCCAACTGGCGCGTTTCATCTCTATAGACTACCGCAACATAAAATTCTGCTGGGACATCTCCCTTGTAGCGAGCGTTGGTAGATGCAGAAGCCTTTTGTCCTACAGCATATTCTGCATCAAAACCAAGATCAATATCCCAGAGATCGTCACCAGCCGTAATACTGATAAGCCTTCCGTCTTCTATGACTTTCTTACCTACCATTTTCTCCGAGCTCCACAACTTCTCGTACTGAACATTGTTAGCTGTAATTTCTGGTGCTACATCCACTTGTGTTGACTGTTCCACTTCAATGTCATCCCTAGACACATCCATTGCGTAATCTTCATCGAAGCTTGTGACTTTTTCACCGTTAACTGTAAGGTCGATTGCACCAGATTCTACACCCTCTTTAAATTTATCACTTGCAGCTCCACCAAGTGCTAAGAGTCCAGCTCCTATAGTAAAAAAGAATCCAGCGAGCAAGAGAATTCCCAATGCTTGCCATATCAGTACTGCGATAACTACCCATTTGCGTGATCCTCTGACAGGGTCTGTGTAGGTCACAACTGAACCTGCGACGTAATCATGTAGACCTCTTTTTTGATCTGTAAATGCCGCTATGATGTAGCCAATGTTTAGTGTAATGTTATTTATAAACTTCCCCACAATCTCACGTAGTAACACTTTACCCATACTTAAGCGTCCACCTCCTACTGACTGAACTGACAGACCAACCGCCATCTTGCCCAGTGTTGCACCAAAAAAATGCGTCATTAGAACGAAATACAGAGCGATGATCAGTACGAACCAGATTGGGAAAAATCCCATAGCTGCGAAAATACTTTCTGCGCTAACAAGGGATCCCTGCGATACAGCACTAATCATGTACACAATGGGTGCGCCAGCGATAGAGAGAGCGTGAAAATCTAATATTGCTGCTGCTGCTCGTGTCCAGAATCCAGCATACCGAGCCTCATTCTCCGTTGGATTTGGGATTGGAGTTTGTGACTGTTCCATAAGATTTTTTATTTTATATCTTTTCATTATACCACAAACTTACCGATGCCCTACCTTTAAAGAATTTAGTTAATGTCAAAAAGATTCTACCCACTTGGAAGCTCGGCTTCCAAGTGATTACGTGGTCTTGAGTATTTAGCAAACATGGCGCGAAAAGCCACATCCGTGACATCTTCTATCGGCGCCAAGGCAAAAAAAGGTTTCTTCAATTGTCTCCAAAATCCTGTGATCATCAACTCTTTTAAGTTCACACACTATATTATTTTTCCCAAATAAAGACAGGCTACCACAATTCTACAACTCTCTGCCGAAATGTTTTGAAAATTGTGCAAAAGTTGTAAAAAGTCTTGATAGGGACTATAGTAAAAAGTATAAATCTCTTTGAAGTGCTAGTTCCTAATTACTAATTCCTAGTTACTGCCAATCCTATGTCACTCCCCAAAAAATCAGATAAAGCACTTTCCCTTAACGATGTCTTTGAAGCTTTTCCTGTCTCACCTAGCTCATCGAGTAAGCGACTGATCAATCAAGCTTTTGCCTTGGCTGATCAGGCTCATAGTGGGCAAACGCGGGCAAGTGGCGTTCCTTATATTCAGCACTGCTTAGCTACTGCTGAAATCCTCGCTGGTATTGGTATGGATTACCGTACTGTAGCAGCTGGTCTCTTGCATGATGTTCCCGAAGACACAGATGTCACTTTGGAGACAATTGAAAAAGAATTTGGGAAAGACATCGCCCGCATGATCGAGGGGATCACCAAACTTGGGAAGATGAAGCTGCGTGATGATGCAGAAGATTACAAGTTAGAAAACTGGCGACGCATGTTTCTGGCTATGGGAGAAGACATCCGCACAGTGATCATCAAGCTTGCAGACAGGCTTCACAACATGCGCACACTTGAACACTTACGACCGGATAAGCAGCGTCGCATCGCCAACGAGACCATGGAGATCTATGTTCCGATTGCTAACAGACTTGGTATTGGCGAGATCCGAGCTGCCCTCGCAGAAAATTCTTTCAAATACTTAGACCCAGAAAATTACCATGAAACAAAGAGAATTAGCAGTGAGATGATCAGTAGAAAAAGTGCTTACCTTGACCGTGCAATTATAGAAATGAAATCTCTCCTGAAGGAGAAGCATGTTAAATATTACGATGTCCATGGACGTGCCAAGGCCATTCATAGTCTTTTCTTGAAAATCAAGAAGCATGGTGGAGATGTCAACAGAGTATTTGATATTATCGCGGTACGTATTGTTGTACCCGATGTTACAGCCTGTTATGAAGCACTTGGTGTCATTCACCGAAAATATCGTCCAATGGTTGGGCGTATTAAAGACTATATTTCTTTACCTAAGCCAAATGGTTACCAATCGCTTCACACAACAATCTTTGGACCAGAGGGTCAGATCCTTGAGATTCAAATCCGCACACAGCAAATGCATGACGAGGCAGAGCTTGGGATTGCCGCTCATTGGCTCTATGAAGAACGCAAGAGCAAGAGCTGGAGAGCATACTTGGACCCACGTCGAAAAAATGATGAAATTTCGCGTGAGGTGAAGTGGGCCAAACAGTTACGTGAATGGCAAAAAGAACTTGGTAACAACCCAAACGAATTTATGGAAGGTCTCAAGGTAGACTTTCTCAAAAATCATATTTTTGCATTTACACCCAAAGGCGATGTGATCGAGCTCCCAGAAGGTGCAAGTGTGGTTGACTTTGCCTACGCGATCCATACGGATATTGGCAATACGGCTGTTGGTGCGCGCATTGATGGCAAAATGGCCTCACTTGATACAACAGTATCTAATGGTCAAGTCATCGAGATTGTTACCGATAAAAATCGCTCAAAGCCAAATACTACGTGGCTCTCCTTTGTAAAAACCTCACACGCCAAAGCGTCTATTCGTAGAGAAAATAAGGAGTTATAGAAAATCTATCTATACTACTTTCTAAACCTAGATGCATATATGTACTAGAATACTTCTTTTCAATAACTTACTGATTTCTTACAGTCTTGTGATAAACTCTGGATCCCGGATAGTACTATTTCTCATTACTCGCTACGCTCCCCAAGAAATACTACTTCCGGGAAGACACGCAATTAGATTTTGGAATGGGTATAACTCTAGAGCTTGAGCTTTGTGAGCATTTCTTTGAGATCTTCGTCTGAGAAGTAATTTATTATAATTGAGCCGCCTTTTGCTTTTTGTTTGACGACTACCTTTGTGCCAAAGTACACACTTAGCTGATCTTCTAAACTTTTTTCTTGGGGTGTCTTGGAGCCGCGATTATGCGCTGCAACCACAGTACCAGAGAGGGCGCCTCGCAAAGCTCTTTCTGTGTCACGGACACTCAGTGATCCAGCTATAATCATCTCATAAAGTGCGCGCCTTTTTTCATTATTTTCTAAAGATAGAATAACCTTGGCATGGCCCTCTGAAATCTTTCCCTCAATGAGCGACCTTTGAATCTCTACTGGGAGTGTGGCTAGACGTATGCGGTTGGCGATTGCGCTTCTGCTTTTACCCATTTTCTGCGCTACCTCTTCTTGGGTGAGATTAAATTCTTCTACGAGTTTTTTATATGACTTCCCTTCTTCGACGACGTTAAGGTCATGTCTTTGTACGTTTTCTATGATGGCTAACTCAAGCTTTTTAAGCTCATCCATATTTCCACGGATAATCACAGGTACTTTCTCGAGTCCTGCAATTTTGGCTGCTCGCAATCGACGCTCACCAGCGATGAGCTCGTACGTATCTCCTTTTCTGACTACTGTCAGCGGCTGCATGATGCCATGCTCTTTGATCGATAGCGCTAGTTCCTGTAGTTGATCCTCATCAAAGTACACACGAGGCTGTTGTGTATTTGGAATAATGTCTGATGTCTTTACGCCGACTACAGCCAATTGTTTTTGCGTTGATTCGGTAGCTGTGGGTTGCGCGGGTTGTTTTGATTTACTTGTGGTTGGTTGCGCTTGCGATGATAGTTCTCGATCTTGAGGTAGAGGTTGTCTTATTGTAGAGTGTTGCACCTGCGACTTTTGCGGATCTGTAGGCTTTTTTGGATCGGCTATTTCTATATCGTGCGTAATTGTCTTTGGTGGTTTGTGCGTTTGTACGTTTTTGAGCGTGTCATCAGGTGAGACTTTGGAGCGTACAAAATCTCGTCTACGTACTGAATCTTCTGAGGAGGTGTTTTTTCTTTCGATAGCTATATCCTCAGTGCTTTTTGTCTTTTTTTGTGGGATGAGTGACGAAAGTCCTCTTCCTAGACCATGTTTTGCGGCCATAGATGTATCATTAGTTCTTTTTAGTCACTCAACAAAGAAAGGCTATTTCTTTTGCTCGAGGGATATAATTTCTTTGGCTAGAGATTTATAAGCTTTAGCTCCTTTGTTCAAGCTATCAAAAATGGATATCGCCTGACCAAAGCTTGGAGCCTCTGCTAGGCGAACACTTCGTGGGACAATGCTTTCAAAAACGCGTCCAGGAAAATGTTGTCGCATCTCTCTCACAACTTGCCTAGCTAAACGATTACGCCGGTCATACATTGTTATGACGGCCCCCATGATGTCAAGCTCAGGCTGTAGAGCGTCTCTGACGAGGTCGATTGTTTCCAACAATTGACCTAACCCTTCAAGAGCGTAATACTCTGCTTGCACTGGAATGATAAGTGCGTCGCTCGCTACAAGTCCATTGATGGTAAGTAACCCCAAGCTTGGCGGTGAATCAATGATGATATAGTCATAATCCATCCGGATTTGTTTGAGTACATCATAAAGCCTATACTCGCGATGTTCCACGTCTACAAGTTCTATATTGGCCCCTGCCAAATCTGCTGTTGCTGGAATTACACTTAAGCCATCTGTATTGCTGCGGATGATACTCTGTCGCACGTCGCTACCACCGATCATGGCGCTGTAGAGGGTGTGCTTAAGCTCGCTCGTACTTAACCCGAGGCCTGATGTGGCATTTCCTTGTGGATCGAGATCAACAAGTAGTACAAACTTTCCCATCTCAGCTAAATAGCTAGCGGTGTTTATTGCGCTGGTTGTCTTGCCAACGCCACCTTTTTGATTGATAAATGAAATAATTTGTACCATATAGATATAGTATATCACGGGATAGGTGATTGCATATAATGCTTCTCACATTGACAAAGCTAGGTCTCCTCAGGTATGCTATTTACATTACTGCCGGAGTGATGAAATTGGTAAACATGCACGACTCAAAATCGTGTGCCTTCGGGCTTGAGGGTTCAAGTCCCTCCTCCGGCACAATTATCAGGGACTTTTACTCACGAGGTGAGTTTATACTGAGACCTACGTCTCAGTGCAAAATCCATTTTTAGCTTTTGCAGTGTGGGTTCATGTCCCAACCGAGGCACACCTAATAGTAGGCTAAAACAAGAAATAAGAGGCTACTTGGAAGCCGAGCTTCCAAGTGGTTTTTTGTTTGCTAAAGTCACAACGTTTTCCAAAAGACATGCTATGGTTACTGGACCTACACCCCCTGGGACTGGCGAGAGAAAGTCCGCTTTTTTTGCAACACTTTTCATCTCTACATCACCAACTACTTTTCCATCTACCTCTGCAACTCCACCATCGATGACGATTGCGCCTTTTTGGATATATTCACCTGATATAATTCCAGGGAGTCCACAAGCTGTGTAGACCACCTTAGCGCTTTGGACTGTTTTTTTCATTTGTTGAACTTGATCACTTGGCACTTTGTGGATGATCATCCCCTCGCGAGTACAAGCTGCGATCATCGCCTTGGTAAAAATGTCAGAATTACCTACGATCACCGCTGTGAGTCCTTTGAGATCTTTTTCTGATTCTTGTGCTAATGTAATTAGAGCTCGTGGAAATACTGGATAGATGACGTCTTCCCCTTGGAGAAAAGCGGATACATTGTCAGGGTGAAATCCGTCCACATCTTTCTCTGGACCCATAGCGTTTATAACTTGTTCTGTGTTGAATTTTTCTGGTAAAGGTAATTGGATCAAGATCCCGTCGATATCATCATCATTTGCAAGAAACTTTATCGTTTCTATAACTTCAGACTTAGGCACTTCTTTATCCAAAAAGTACTTATGAAAATCTATACCTGCTTTTTTAGCGGCTTTTTCTTTGAGCTTTACATAGAGATGTGATGCATAATCATCCCCGACAAGCACAACAGCAAGTGATGGTGGTCGCTCTAGATCAATGATTTGTGCGCGGATAAGATCATATCTCTCATCAGCAATTTTTTTTCCGTCCAGTAATTTCATGTCGAATTGATAATTTTTTAGATCGTCTATTCTACTGTCACACTCTTAGCTAGATTGCGTGGCTTGTCTACATCATGCCCTCGCTGGACACCAACGTAATAGGCGAAAATCTGTAACGGTACGACGCTGAGAAATGGTGTGAGCATCTCAGAAGTCTTTGGTATGATAATGGTATCGTGAGCTATACGTGTAACTTCTTTTGCGTCGGTGGTTGTAATTGCTAAGATCTTACCGCCGCGGGCTTTTACTTCTTCCATACCACTGAGTGTTTTCTCATAGACACTATCTTTTGGCGCAAGCACTACAGAAGGAAAGTCTTTATCGATCAGGGCAATCGGCCCATGCTTGAGCTCTCCCATAGGATAGCTCTCGGCATGGACATAGGAAATCTCTTTGACTTTGAGTGCGCCCTCTATAGCTATGGGATAATTGTATTTACGACCAAGGTAAAAAAAGTTCTCGTACTTAGCGTATTTTTTGGCGATTTTTTTTATATCCTTACTTGAAGCGATGATTTTCTCTACAAGCTTTGGGACCTTCTTTAGCTCATTGAGAATGTGCTTCCCTTCTGACAGTGACATCGATCGTTGTCTTCCCAGAAATACTGTTAGCAACACAAGGATCGTCAGTTGTGATGTAAATGCTTTTGTACTGGCTACGCCGATCTCTGGTCCTGCGTGATTGTAGACACCAGCATCTGTTTCTCTGGCGATGGTTGATCCGACGGCATTGATGATCCCAAGTGTAAGAGCACCTTTTTGTTTGGCTTCACGAATAGCAGCACGTGTATCCGCTGTTTCTCCTGACTGTGAAATAGCGATGACTGCAGTACGATCATCAAGGAGTGACTTACGGTAACGAAACTCGCTCGCATACTCAACCTCCGTAGGAATACCTGCAAATTCTTCAAACATATACTCCCCCACAAGGCCAGCATTGTATGACGTCCCACATGAGACAAAGATGATCCTCTCAATCTTTCTGAGTTTCGCTTCAACACTTTGCAAGCCCCCAAGCTTTACTTGCCCTGTGCTGAGATCGATGCGTCCTCGCATGGCGTCTGCAATTGCGTGCGGTTGCTCGTGAATCTCTTTGAGCATGAAATGGTCATACCCCTCTTTTTGGGCTTGTGCTTCATCCCACTCTAGTAATTCTTCTTTTTTGGATTTTTTTGTCCGTGACATGTTTTCGACGTGGTAACTCTCTGGCGTGAGTACAACCATTTCACCGTCATCGATGTAGATCACACGCTTGGTGTGTGAGACGATCGCACTTGCGTCGCTGGCTAGGATAAACCCATTTTTTGCTACGCCCAGGACAAGTGGCGAGCTTTGCTTGAGGGCTATTAATTTTTCAGGATCATCTGCATGAAAAACGACAATTGTATAGGCACCTCTTAGCTTTTTAGCGACACGCGATACCGCGCTTTCAAAATCGTGATTTCTCGACTCTCTTTCGATGAGATGTGCCACAACCTCAGAGTCAGTATCGCTGACAAAAGTATGCCCTGCAGTAGCGAGATCTTCTTTTAATTCTTGGTAATTTTCTATGATGCCGTTATGGACGAGGTGAATCTTTCCGGCACTGTGGGGATGTGCGTTTTTTACACTTGGTTTGCCGTGTGTTGCCCAGCGTGTGTGTGCGATTCCAATCATACCATCTTGATCTACACTATCTGTTTTTTTCTCAAGCTGCTCTACCTTGCCGAGGGCTCTGAGCGTAAAAGCCTTTTTGCCACTGTGAAAGGCGATGCCAGCACTATCGTAACCCCTGTACTCTAGACGACGTAATCCCTCCATGAGAACGTCCTTGGCACGTACCTCTGTGCCGATATATCCTACAATGCCACACATAATATTGATTCAATGAATAGAAATTGTCTACCCAAATATATCATAAAAGGTCAATCTTTTCGAATCAAGATAAAAAAAGGCCCACACTACCGTTTAGGCTGATCACGATGGATCATAAACGATTGTGCGGGTTGGTGCATACCCTAGGGTATGCTCGGAGGTGTCATCGGTCTGACAGTGCTGGCTTGGATTGGGTTGGGTTGGGTTGGGCGTGTCACTGCATCCTAGGAGGCGAAGATGGATTTTTACACTCCGTGCAAAAGGATCACCTTTGCGGCGAGAGTATCCGCCTTGAGGATGTGACCTGATGGTTTGAGTGCATCCTAAATGTATCATAGAAATCAGGTCATGTAAACAAGTTTGTGAGTGATGTTTCGACACCCACTTTAGCGTGTTCTATGATCTTTGGTGTTAATACTTTGATCATCATCTGGATATTCCCTACTGTCATGCACTACTCGACACTGCCCTACCTTAGCTTGAGAAGTAGCACCGTTTACTTTCTCGCTATTTTGACTAGCTCCATCTTGATCTTGAGGCTGTAGTGGTGGACCTACGAAATCGTTGTTTTTTGGCACAGATACTTCCTCTTTTTATAGAACAAAAAAACCGGCGTTGTGCCGGGTGTAAAGAACGATATGAACAAGTATTTTACCCAGCACAAAAATGATCCAGCTTCAGCAGAAGCAGATTCACCTTTTTTGTAGCTGTATTATATACGTTGCTCATGACATTAATATTACAGTATTTTTTGAATTTTGCAATTGATCATTGTGGATAAGACTTACTGCTTATAATCTATGATCTCAGAGGCTCCTAATAGACTTGTTGCAACATGATCACAACTATCAGTGGGCATTACCTCTTTTTGTCGTTCTTTATGACCTAAGAGAATAGTAATTACATTTACAGGCATTTGTTTAACGGCAATGAAGTGCTCAGGCTTGTCATCTAAGAAATAGAACGGGCCCTGTAGTGCATTGTCAGTAATCAATTTTTGTATTACCGGTGCTTTGTGTCCACCAGTAATTTCACAGAAAGAGAAAAAATCTGCAATACCGGAGTATTGCACTTTTTGTGACTGAAATAAATCGTCTCCAAAGGTAATGATAGCTAAGTTTTCTTTCTTATATTTTTTCAAAAAGGCTACTGTATCAGAAAATAACCACTCCTTAGCGCTCTCTTTTACCAATTGATTTAACTCTTCTTCAAGATGAGAATCATGTTTCCCATAGAGGCCACCTACCTGATTGCAAAATTCCTTATTACTAAAAAGTAAACTTTTCTCTGAGGCAATTGAAGAAAAGCGCGATAGTATTTCATCCCACTTAGCTTCATCTATGCCGTAGCGCAGGCATATCTTCTTGTAATCTTCAACGAGACTACTTGTGTTAAATAAAGTGTGATCAAAATCACAAAAAATCATCATAGCTTTAGATAATATCAAACGGATCTTTACCACCATACTCTGCGAGGTATGAAACTGCCTTTCCAATCTTTACTGCGTCATGCCTTATGAAGGCTCGTGTTTGTGCTAAAGCATCTCCTTTTTTTTGCGTGTGCTTTTGACGAGATAGAAAATCGCCGGTAAGGACTTTGTATTGACGGTCACTATCAGTGTCGATGCGACTCACAAAAGAATTTTTTCCTTCTTTTTTCTCATATCTTTCTAAAATTTCTTTTTGTGGTCTTTTGGTATTGAGGATCACATAATCAATGCGGCTTTTTCCGATGAATTGTTCGAGAATATGCACGTACTGATCGATACTAAAATTTTCTGAATGACCTTTTTTGTTCGTAAGCGGAGCGATAAATATACACTTCGCTCTCGTTTTTTTTACAGCTTTAGCGATACCGCTTACGAGAAAATTGGGCAAATGACTTCCATAGAGGTCACCAGGGCCGATGATCACATAGTCAGCCTCCATAATCGCCTCCACAGAAGCCTTATGAGCACGTGCAGGCTTGGCTAGCGCTATATGATCGATGCCGTGCTTTGCAATGTCCCTATGCTCATCTAAGTGTGTCTCACCATTAAGCACATCGCCATTTTTGAGAAAAATCTGTAAACGCATATCATCCTCACTGGATGGGAGGACTTGCCCTCTGACACGTAAGATCCTCGCTGCTTCATGCATGCCACTTGAGAAACTTCCATTGACCTTTTCTAATGCACTTATAAAAAGGTTACCAAAGCTGTGACCTTTCAGTCCACCTTCTTCAAATCGGTAGTTCATGAGCGTGCGGAGCATATTTGGCGCTTCACTGAGCGCAACAAGACACTTCATCGCATCACCAGGAGGTAATACGCCGAGCTCATCTCGCAACTTCCCTGTAGAGCCACCGTCGTCAGCCATTGTGACAATAGCGGTAATTTCGTATGGATATTCCTTCAGTCCTGAAATCAGTGGCACTTGTCCCGTCCCACCACCAATCGTTACAATCTTTTTTTTCTTCATGATTCGTGAATACTTAGTGACCGGGTCACTAAGTAAGTTATTACATATATAAATTTTCTTTTTCCATGTCTTTTTTCTGGATGATCGAAGGTAGTGTGTACTGGGCAAACTCTCGATATTCTTCCTTGGATGAAAACTGATTCAAAATGTCACCACAATCACAAATCCCTTTAATCCCCTCAGAAGTGTACTCACCCCAACTTGATAATGACTTAATGACTGGGTCACTAAGCTTATGTACTTTGTTATTTAAATTAACATATGCGCTGACATGAAGCAACCGTTCGTTGTTTTCTATATGGACAGCTTTAAATGATCCCGCAAAGAGCGATCCCGCCCTCTTGTATCTTTCATTGAAGTACCGTGAGTATCCGCCCCCTAATTTTTTCATGTACATACTAATACCGTTTTCAATTTTTGGCTGCAAGATGAGATGATAGTGATTTGGATTTAAACAATATGCAATAATCGAGACAAGTTGCGTAGAATTTTCCAGAGTTTTCTTTTGTGGATCAAACTTGATAGCATAAAGGCTGCCGATATTTTCCAAAGAATTAAACTCATGCATACTTTCTATAAACCTTTTTGCATCAAACCGATCCATGAAAATATCACGTTTTTCTACACCTCTGTTAAAAATGTGATAGTATTGATCAATTGCAAATATTTGTCGTCTCATATATTTGATGCTGTCACTTAGTGACCCGGTCACTAAGTGTGCAGTTAGAGAAAATCGTGGATGATTTCTTGCGCTGCCTCTAAGTTCTCTGGGTGTCCGATCGGATACCATTTTTTTGTTTTGATAAGCTGGGTTTTGATTTCTGGATGCGCTGCGATCAATGTCTGTGGTAACCCAAATTCATCACTACCAGGTGCTTTGGGTATTTGTGGTAGAGCAAAGAAATCAGACGTTAGTACGAATGCGCCAGTTGCGATAATACCCTCACCCCTACCATCGTGTGGAGCTTCTATGATGTCTCGTACAGTGCCGTCATCGTAGGTCTGCACAAAGGCATATTCAGAAATATCATCTACTTGCAGTCCAAGGGTGGCAAAGTCATTTTCTAGCATTTTTTCTAGATCTGATCGATCGTAGAGATCATCGCCATTGAGTACGAGAAACTTCTCACCGTCAAGTAAAGGCGCGGTCAGCATGAGAGCATCAGCTGTTCCACTGAGTACTTCCTGCTCCACATAGGTAATTTTTCGCCCCATGTGCTCAGCGCCAAAATATTCGCGGATTTGCTCTTGTAAATAACCTACGACAAAGATTACTTCCGTGATGCTCTCAGGGAGAATATCTAGGGTATAGGCAAGTTTCGGTCGTCCTTTGATTGGCAGCATTGGCTTTGGGCAATCATCGCAGAGCTCACCCATACGTGTGCCACGACCAGCCGAGAGAATTACACATTTCATAGATTCATCATTTCAATTTATAATGTCATTACTATACGACAGAGTATAATACTTGTCAAAAATCAATTTCTCACAGTGGAGAGGGCTCTTTTTTGACTAATACGTCGGAAAAAACCTGCTCGCCAATTTCTCTGCCAATCCGTAATCCTTCTGTGTTTGCTCGTTGAAAGTGAATGCCGCCGTAAATTCTACTCATTCCAGCCTCATTTGCTGCTTGCGAAAATGACTCAAATGACCTCTGAACTCCAGGTAAGCCTAGTGAATACGTCGTAAAGGGTGTCTGATCACCAATCATCGCAGAGAGGACCGTAGACCCAGCACCGCTGAAGGCACTATGCCCACTTGGGTATTCAGGAAAGTTTGGCGTCTCAATGTAGTTTTCCCACTGTGGTGACTGCTTAGTTGCACCGTTACCATCAGTATTTGCGAGGCGAATAGCATCTATCGGTCGCCAGTACTGATAGTCAAATTTTGCTTTCCACGTTTGGATACCTACGTCTGCCATGGCGATATTTAATAGAGCAAAAAACCTGGCCTCTTGTTCTAGAGTCATCCCTGTACCTTGTAGCACATTTCTCGCGATGAGATTCCAATGACCTGGCGGAGTAAAGGTTCGTTTTCCGTCGGCCCAAAATTTTGCGATTTCACTTTGATCATTGGTTCTTTTTGTCGAATCTACTGAGCCCAAGGCATGTACCTCCTGGAATTCTTGGGTGTATTCGCTTGACGTTAAGTCGTGCGGTGGTAGAGGGTATATAGCCTGATTGTCTAGCAGAAACAGATCCAGGCCTCCCCAGTGCGGTAGTAGTGCGGTTTCGTAGTATGGCGGTGTAGCTGTCCACCCACCTGGCTTTCCTGATATCGTAAAACTCTTTTGTTTATCGTGACCGTCGTTTGTTCGTAGTTCAATGATCTGTGAGGCACTGGCTATACCCAAGTCTGATGAGACCCCACCCAATTGATCTCCTTTTGTGAACTCCTTTAGGGTGAGGATATTATACTGCGGGTAGATAGTATCAATAACTTGTTTTGCAGCAGAGGCTATGACGACCTCTTTGTCATATGCAACACCCTCTTGTATTTCAAGATAAGCACGATATGGTTCGTATATTTGATCGATGGAATTAATCGCCTCAAACATTGCTATGTGAAGGATTGCCAAGAAACGTGATGCTTCTGGAGGACTAGTATTTGTACTTGCGATGATTTGAAGTGCCATAGCATTCCATTTTTGAACCTCTGAACCAGAATCAAATGAGAGAATTAGTTTGTCAGGTGCAAACTGATTATTCTCAGCAGTAGATGTAGATGCGCTTTTTTCTTGCACTTTCTCTTGCACTCTCTCTTGCACAACTTGATGACGTGTGTTTTGTAGTGCAATACTCCAAAGGATCAGTAGAATCCCGCTCATAATCCAAAAAGCGTTACCGCCTTTCCATTTAGCAATCTTTTTTGTCATATTTTCTCTCTTTAGAATTTTTGTACTTTCGTGCTCCGCCAGCTGGCGAATCAAGGCGCGTCACTCACAAGTTTCGTCGTTTGAAAATACTAGCGAAGCAACGCCTGTCAGTCTCTGGCTAGAAGAAGCGCAGGTTTATACCCTTGCGGTCCAAAGTGCTAAAGTTTTATCTTAATTTCTACACGTACTTCTTCATAATACCATATATTGCGCTAAGGCTGGTGATCTAGTCTATGAGTTTTTTGTAAAAGAAAAAAATCCTACTTATTATTATAAGCAGGATTCAATGGCTTCAGTCCACATCATTTACGTGAACTGAAGCGTTGTTATAACGAGGTCAGTTAATGCACCTCTTTTTGCGTCGCAGTACTCCCATCAAGACAAGCAGGATAATAGCAGACGGCCCCATATAGCCCGTAGAAGTTGAACGAGAGGCACCTGGATCAGAACGACTAGGATTTAATGGTTCCGTAGGTTCCGTAGGTTCCGTAGGTTCCGTAGGTTCCGTAGGTTCCGTAGGTTCCGTAGGTTCCGTAGGTTCCGTAGGTTCCGTAGGTTCCGTAGGTTCCGTAGGTTCCGTAGGTTCCGTAGGTTCCGTAGGTTCCGTAGGTTCCGTAGGTTCCGTAGGTTCCGTAG
>Ga0209187_1002144_pt1 | contig 19720 bp, 18 predicted proteins | sample BantaG_FD_187430 | JGI IMG/M metagenome (GOLD analysis project Ga0209187, IMG submission 187430) | Marine algal microbial communities from Bantry Bay, Ireland - BantryBay_4 metaG (SPAdes) (version 2) | ecosystem: Host-associated > Algae > Red algae > Unclassified | place: Bantry Bay, Ireland...
CCGCCGCCGGGCGCAAGCTGGATGGAGACGGCGTCGCCGACGCGGTCGATGACGTGCAGCCGACAGGCGTCGTCCGGAACCCGAAGACAGTCGTCATGCCGCGACAGCGCGATGGCACGCGACCACTCGTTGCGCGGGAACCAGTGACGGTCGAACGGCGTGTTCTCGAGTACGCGGGCGGACGGCGGAGACATCGGCCCCGACGCGTCGTCGTTCTCCACGTCGCACGCCGACGGCCGAACGCCGACGAGCCAGCGGTGCGGGTCGAGTGCATCCGGGCAGCGCGGGTCCGGCCAGCGTTGTCGGCACCCCGTCGCATCACCCGCCGGTTCGCAACGCGACACGGCCGCACGGCTGGCCGCCGCGACGAACCAGTGGGCGACGCGCATCGCGGCAGCATCGAGCAGGCGGTCGCGATGAACGAACACATGCGGCAACGACCGGGCAGCACGCAGGCCGGCGTCGCGACGGACGATCTCGCGCACGCGCGCAAGCAAGGCGCGCGGACCGTCGGCACGGGCGAGCGCGGCGTGGCTCAGCGCCACGCCGCCCGGATCGATGATCACGGCGACGACGTCTCCGTCGATGGCGTCGACGCCGGTGGAGAGGTTGACCACGCGACCGATCGGGTTGTTAACGTACCCCGTGGACACGGCGTAGACGAAACGCTGTCCGTCCTCGACGTGAAACGCGCGCCGCCCGCCCGGCAAGCTCACGTGACGGGGCAGGCGGCCGATCGCGAGCGCCCCGCTGCCGCACGGGGGGTCGGGCCCGTCCGTTCGAAACGCGGCGTTTCCGGTACCGGCGAGGCTTCGACCGGGGCGCCGCGTCGTGGCCACATCGAGGGGCGTGTCCGTGTCGGGGCAGACGAGATGACCCGGACCGGCCCCGCCGGGACCGTAGAGATCGGGGTAGGCGGTCGCATGGGCGACGAGCGCGCGACGAGCCGCCGACAACCGCGCCCGCGACCCGTCCCCGTCGAGCGGGCTCCCCCCCGGCAGGCCGACGAGCCACCACGACGCCGAGCCCACCAGACCCGTCGCGAGGGCGAGCGCGAGCAACGGCAGGAGCAGACCGCGCTGGGGACATCGAACCGATCGACCTGCCGTTCGCGGCCGGACGGAACGTGAGGGTCGGCGCGACCCATGGACGGCCCGCAGGCCGAAGACGGCGGTTCTTCTCGGGCCCGTCATCGGCGGATGGCCGAGCCGACCGGGAAGGACCGCTGGTGGCCGTCGTCGAAGGTGGCCACCAGGGTCCGGTTCACGACATCGAGCCCGAGCGCGACGACACCTTCAGGCGTTCCGTCGCAGACCAGGGATTCGCCGCCTCCAGCATCGCGGCACGGGCGATCGCCGACGACCACCCGCACGCGCTCCCCGATCTGCAGCATCGCCTGAAACCGCACGGCCGCGGAGCCGGTCTTCGCTGCGGGGCCCGGCACGTCGGCCGCCGCCCCGACCTCGCCCGCCTCCGCGGCGGGTGACGGTTCGCCGACGACGTCGCTCTGCCGTTCGTCGACCGCACCATCGTCGGTTCGAACCGGCACCTCGTCGCCATCGCGGTCGCCGTCGACCAAGCCTTCTACACGGCCCGCTACACGGCCCGTGCGGCGTTCGTCGGCCGTGTAGAAGAGCCTCGACGTCTCGAGGCGATCGGTTCCGGGTCGGCCGTCCGGTCCAGCGGCGTCGAGAGCCGCGCCCTCGCCCGCGGTGAGACAGGGCGCTGGCAGGAGCAGGAACGCGAGGAGCGCTGCCTGCCGGCTGCGCGCACGCCGGCCTTTCCCGAGGCGTGAGCGTCGCGGATTCGCGCGGCTCATGCGCTTGCCGGCTCGCGCCAGTGCAGCAGGTCGACGGCACACCGGACGAGCAACGCCGGCAAGCGGACGTGCGTGGCGAAAGCCTCGTGTCGGGGCGCTCCGGCGTCGACGCGTTCCAGCGAACACCCTCGCACCTCGGTCGGCCACGGCGTTCCGGCCGTCTGTACGTCGGCCAGCAAGGCCAATAGCGCCGCACCGTGCGTGACACGACCCTCGATGGTCAGTCGAAGAATGACCGTGGACTCGCCGACGCCGGTCGGCAAGGGGTCGATGCGATGTCGAAGGTCGCCGCCCGCCGCGCCTTCTCGCGCCCGATCGAGTGCTTCCACGAGACGCACCCGGACACCGTCGCGGCTCTCCGCGAGCGCCGTCAGCGTGTCTTCCGCCCCCGGCGCGTCCAGTCGACCCAGGCGACGCTCGAGCGACTGGGTGTCGATGCGGAGCGAGCGCTCGGCACTCGCGCGGGCATCGGCGGCGCGGCTCAGGAACATCGCCGCGAGGACACTTGCCAGCGCGACGCCGACGAGTCCGGCGATGGCCCGGCGCGCGCGCGCCGCGCCGTCCAACGGACGCGATGTCGCGCGGCGTCGGGACTCGACGAGGCGGCCGAATCGCGTCCTCATCGTCGTGCGTCCGCGCGCGAGTGACGCCACCCCAGTGCGTAGTGGGTACCGCCGGACCCGGCGCGCGCCGAGGATGGCTGCCCGGCGTCACCGCTCGCGGCCGCCGTGGCCGGCGACAGGCGAACCTCGACCTGATCGAACGCGGTCGCGTCACCGAGCGCGCCGACGAAGGCCTCGAACCGCGATTGTCGCTCGCGCACCTTGCCGCCCTTCCCGCTGTCGTCGCCCGACACGTCTATCCGACCGGCGATCTCGACCCGGGTGACCGCCGGCTCGAGTTCGCCATCGACCCGTCGCGCCGGCAAGCTGGCCGGCAGGTCGAGCGGCATGTCGTCGGCGAGGTCCTGTCCGTCGCCGCTCGACCATGTGAGACGCTCCAGACGGATGTCGGGGTGCGCCGTCAGCACGCCGGCCAGCGAACCGAGCAGCTCGGCCGGGTCCGGCGCGGCCGCGGATCGACGATCGATCCGTACCAGCGATGCCTCGGCCACCGCCGGCGTCGGATGGCGGGCATCGAGCGCGGCGGACAGACTCGATGCCCGCTCGGCGAGTGCCTCGCTCGCACGGCTCGCCTCGGCCCGCCGCTGCATGCTGCCGATCCCGTAGACGACGCTCGCGATGACCGTCAGACCCGCGATCAGGGCGGTCAGCGCCGCGGCGACGTGCAATCGGCGGAGCTCGATGTGGCGGAGCCACTTGTCGAGTACGGACGGGACGTCTCGGGAACCTCCGACCGGTCGGCTGGCGAGGGCCAGCGACGCCAGTTCGCGTGCATCGGCGATGTCGTACGTCTCCTGGCTCACCGCCTCGGCGGGTGCGTCGTCCTGCACGATGCGCGGATCGGAGACGGCATGATGAGCGAGCAGATGCGCACACGTGTCGTCGAGCGCCGTGGTGGCGACGGCGCGGTCGGCCTGCGCGATCAGACGCGTGAACGTCGGGCAGCCGCCACGGTAGAGCACGTGACGCTCCATCCCGCCGCCGCGATACACGCGCAACACGTCGCCCGCTCGCTCGTCGGCGGCCACCCGCCGCAGGCGGATTGCCGAATGGATCACGCGCACGGTCACCGCGCCGCGCTGCAGCGCCTGCAGCCGTCGAGTCCATGCCTCCGGCAATTCCGATCGCAGCAGCACCGCGAGCACGGGCGCCGCCTCGACCGGCGCCAGACGGATCGCCGCGTCCGGATACTCGCCGGCCAGGCGACGGACGAGCGCGCGCTGTCGGACGGCACGCAGCAGCCGACCCGCTCCGAAGCGCTCGCTCTCGCGCACGGCGCCCTCGGCGTTCGACTCGCTCGAGAGCGCCCTTTCGATGTCGTCGAGCGGGCTGTCCGCCACGACGTCGACGAAGGTCTCCACCGACTCCCGCTCGCTCATGGGTACCTCCGGCTGCCCCGCTGCGTCTACCGGTTCCGACGCGTCGAGCTCGACGGGTTCGACGGTTGCAGGCAGTGGAACGCCGTCTACCGCCGCGGGCGTCGACGTCGTCGGCCAGGGACAGCGAGTCGCCGCCATCGCCTCGTCGCTCAGTCGCTCGACGCGCTCGGCGACCCGTTGCCCGTCCTGCCAGCGCGTCCACAGCGCCACGTTTCCCTGCAGCACCAGCACGCAGCGCATCCCCGTTCCCGTGCGCCCGCGCCCCGGCAAGCCCGCAGACCACGATCGCGCCCCGCGCCTCGAGGTCGTCTCGCCCATGGCGTCGAAGAAGGGCACGGCGTCGGCCGAGTCGGTGGACCGGCTCACGTGAAGTTGCCCGACGCGGCACCCGCGTACAGCGGAGAGAGCACCGAGACGACGATCCACAGCAAGAGTGCACCGGTGATGCAGAGCAAGGCCGGACCGGTCAGGGCCTCCAGGCGAGCGATGGTGTGCGCGCTCGACTGACGAAGCTGCGCCGCGCCTTGATCGAGTGCATCCCCGAGCGCACCCGCAGCCTCACCGGCGCGGACGAGGCGCGCGAAGGTCGGCGGCACCGAGCGGCACTCGGCAAGCGCGGCTCCGAGCGCAAGGCCCGCGAGCACGGCGCGTCGTGCCTCCGCCAGTTCTCGTTCGAGCACGCGATTGCCGAGCGTGCCCTCGGCGATCGCCAGCGCCTCGTCGAGCGGGACGCCGGCGCGGTAGAGCAATGCGGTCGCGCGTGCCCATCTCGCCGTGGCGAGCGCGGCGACCAGCGGTCCGGTTCGCCAGACCCGCAGGATCGTCGCGTCGTGCACCAGATGCCCCGCCTCGCCGAAGCGCGGTGCGAACAGGAACAGCATGAACATGACGGCGATCGATACGGCAAGGGCGGCCCCGTGCCGGCCCACGATCTCACCCAGATCGAGCAGCAGCTTGCCGTGCCAGGCCAGCGGGGCGCCGTTCGCGGCCAGAAAGTCGGCAAGGAGCGGCACGACGTGCCCGAGCAGGAAGCCGACGACGCCGAGCAGGAGCAAGGTCGCGAACGCGGGGTAGAGCGTCGCCGTCCGCAGGCGCGCGGCGAGCTCGTGACGCCAGCGCAGATGCGCCTCGAGTTCCCCGAGCAGGATCACGAGCCGCCCGCTCGCCTCCCCCGCTCTGACGAGCGCGAGCGCGGTGGCGTCGAACTCGCGCGGAAAGGCGACGAAGGCACGCGCGAGGCCGGCACCCGCATCGACGCGTTCGGCTGCCCCCGACCACAGCGCGCGACGCGCACCGCGTGGTTCGAGCGCCGCGACGTCGGTCAGCGCATCGGTGAGCGGCACGCCCGCCGCCAGCAGGTGACGCAGGTGGAAGAGCGGCTGCGAGAGCGTTCCCGCGGTGTAGCCCGTTCGTCGCCCGCGCCCGCCGGGCAGCAATGGCGGTCGGTACGCCGCGGGATGGTTCGCGATGGTGTCGAGCATGGTCTCCGCCTCCGTGCGGTAGATGAACGTGATCGGGTATCGCCGTCAGGCGCCGGATACGGCGTCTCGCGGTACCGGCGTGGGTGGACCGAACACGCGATCGAGTTCGGCCCCGGTCGTGACACCGTCCCTGACCCATCGGCGCGCGCGGTCTCGCAGGGGCACGTGACCCTCCGCGATCGCCACCTCGGTCAGCGATTCGCCGTCGTCCGCCGCGCGAAGTCGTCGACGCAGACCGGGCGTCAGGGTCAGTGTCTCCAGCACGGCGCGTCGTCCGCCGAACGTGGATCCCGCGCAGCGGGCGCAGGGGACGCCATCCCGATCGCCGCGCCCGTCGCAGTGGGTGCAGCGCAGGCGCAGCAGTCGCTGGGCGACGACGCCGGTGAGGACATCCGCCAGCAGACCGGGCTCGGCGCCGAGTTCACGCAAGCGCCCGATGGCCGAGACCGCATCGCTCGCGTGCACGGTGGTCAGCACCAGGTGTCCGGTCATCGCCGCGCGCAGGGCCATCGCGCAGCTCGCCGCATCCCGGACCTCCCCGATCAACAACACATCCGGATCCTGGCGGAGGAGCGCGCGAACGCCGGCGGCGTAGTCGAGACCGCGCGCGGCGTCGATGCCGGCCTGGCGGACGCCGACCGCCGGATGCTCCACCGGATCCTCGAGCGTCATGACGTTCAGCGCCTCCGTGTCGCGCTCGCCGAGCAGGGCGTACAGCGTCGTGCTCTTGCCCGCCCCGGTCGGGCCGCAGACGACGACCAGTCCGTCGGGACGGTGCATCAAGGCCCGCAACGCGACCCGAGCACCGGACTCCGGCACCAGATCGTCGATGGACGGCGGTGAGCGACGTCGCTCGAGCACGCGCAGCACCAGATTTTCACCGGTCCGGAGCGGGAAACTCGAGAAACGAAAGTCGACCGGCCGTCCGTGCACGTGTCGCGTGAAGCGTCCGTCCTGCGGCCGACGGGTCTCGGCGATGTCGGCGCCTGCCAGGACCTTGATGCGCACCGTCAGGGCGTCGAGATGGCGCCGCTGCAGGACACGCAGCCCGACCAGCACGCCGTCGACGCGGAGGCGTACCCGGATGAAGCGTTCCTCCGGCGAGAGGTGGATGTCGGACGCGCCGCGCGTGACCGCCTCGGACAGCACGGCGTCGACCAGTCTGGCGATGGCGTCGCCACCGGCGCCGGCATCGCAGTCGGCGACGATGTCGGCCAGTCCGAGCGGCGCCCCGTGGCAGCGAGCGAGTGCTCGAGCGACGCCGCTCCCCGTCGCGACGCACCAGCGCACCGTCAGCGTGGGTGGCAGGGCGCGAACGATCGCGTCGCGCCGAGGCAGGTCGGCCACGCCCGCACTGGCGAGCACGAGCGTCGCGCGGTCTTCGTCGTCGGCTTGCCCGGCACCACGCTCGAACGCGAGCGGCACCACGCGAAAGCGTCGGGCGACGGCGGCGTCGAGACAGGCGACCGCGCGCGCGTCGGGCACGAAGGCCTCGTCGTCCAGATCGACGGTGCGCGCACCGCCCGCGAGCCGTGCGAGGGTGGCGGGATCGCTCACGCCCATCTCGAGCAAGACATCCTCGAGCGAGGTCGTACCGGTCGCGTGCTCGCGCTCGACGATGCGACGGAGGTCCTCGCCGAGCAAGCCTTCGGCGGCAAGCGCGTCCAGCAGGCGCGCGTCGTGGTCGAGCAGGGCGCCTTGCGTGCTCGCGATGGCCGCCCTCACCCGGGCATCACCGTCGGACGCAACACGATGAGCAGTTCGGTACGGCTGCGCTCGCGGTTGGCGCGGGTGAACAGCCCGCCGACGAGCGGCAGCCGCGCCAGACCCGGCAACTGCCGATCACCCTCGCGCGTGGATTCCTGCATGAGCCCGCCGATGATCGCGACGTCCCCGCTCGAGACCCGCAGCATCGACTCCATCTCGCGTACCTGGATCTCCGGGACGCTGTTCCTGACGTTGGCCAGGGCAAGCTCCGGGTTGGGATCGTCGACGAAGCCGAGAATGCGCGACAGGGTCGGACGCACGTTCAACATCACGTCACCGGCCGCGCCGATGAACGGCGTGACGTTCATCACCAGACCCACCGGCACGGTGTGAATCTCGGTGCCGGTGGTGATCTCGTCGCCCTCCTCGGTCACGCGCCGCTCGACGCGCGCCGTGAAGTACACCCGGTTGTCGACGACCTTGAGCACCGAGGACTGGTTGTTCAGGGCGAGGATGCGCGGGCGTGACAGGATGCGAACCTCGCCGAAGGTCTCGAGGAGGGACAGCGTCGCGCTGAGCTCGCCGTCCCCGCTGCGCTGCACGAGGCTGACGAGCCCGGCCGGCGGCACGACGCGCGCGACCGTGTCGGCAGCCACGGCCGCCTGCCCGCCGAAGATCTGCGCCGCGGACAGACCGGTGACGCCCGCGGCGAGCACCTGCCAGTCGATCCCCGCCTCGAAGGAATCGGACAAGGCGACCTCGAGCACGGTCGCCTCGATCAGCACTTGCCGCCGCGCGCTGGCCTGCAGGGTGTCGAGGTAGCTCGCGAGCCGCTCGTGCGCCGCGGGTCGCGCGTCCAGGGTGACCAGCCCGGCATCGCGGTTGATCGACCAGCGCGTCGACTCCGGATCGAGCAACTCCCCGACATCGCGCGCCAGCGATTCCCAGAAACGGTGCTCGGCGACGTTCTCGACGAGGGTCTCCGAGCCGTTGGCGATGGCGCCCGACGAGCCGCCGCCGGAGCCGCCGCCCGTGCCGACCTGTCCGCCGACAGCGATGCTGCCGACGCGGGTCGCGAGGCCGACGCTGCCCCGCGTGGTTCGATCGAGGTTCAGGTAGTCGACGGCGTAGGAATCGGCGTACGCGACATCGCCGCGCACGACTAGCCGATCACCGTCGAGGCGCCAGTGGAAGGGCTGCTGGTCGGCGAGGCGATCGAGCACGTCGGGCAACGGCCGATCCGACATCGTCGCCGTGATCCGTCCCGTCGGCAGCGCATGCGCCGCGAGCTCGACGCCGGCATCCCGCGCGATGGCCGCGAGCAGAATCGCGAGCGGCACCTCGGCCGCCTCGACCGTGATGCGCGACGGTGGAACAGGCGACTGGCCGGGTGCGAGGCGTCCGGCGGCAGACGCACGGGATGGCGGAGACGTCGCGGTGTGCGGACGGGTGACCGCCGGCGCCGCCCCGCTCACCCAGTCGCGCGTCTCGGCCGCGAGCGAACGTTCCGCCGGCGCATCGCCGGCATCCGCACCGACGCCGGATCGGTCGGCGACCGGCCTGGTCGCCTCGCCGGGCGACCGGCAGCCGGCGAGCGCGACCAGGGCGGCGAGCACGCTGCCCGCCACGAGGGCCGGGCGATTCGATGGGGGCGTCGGGCGGTCGTCGACCGGCACACGCGCGGGCGAACGCGAACGACATCGTCGGGGGCACTGCATGCGGACCTCTCCCTGTGTCCGAAGCCTTCACGTCGCGCGGAACGCGGGTGCGGCTTCGTCGCCTTCCTTGGCGAACGAAACGGTGCGGTGGTCAGACGAACAGCAGGACCAGCGCCGCCGTCGATCCTACAACGCCGCAGGCGAGCAGCGCAACGAACGCTCGCCGATGACGGGCGAGGAAGCGACGCTCGATCGGACGCTCGGCGCGAGGCGGCCGCGCCGCGGTCAGCAGATGCACCATCGACGGCGAGCGTTCATCCTCGAGCGAGGCGAGCGTGAAGGCGTGCCGCGCCAGGGTGTCGATCGGGCCGAACAGGCCTTCGGTCCGGTCGGCGACGAAGTAGCTCATCTCGCGCGAGAACAGCGCCCGGCGACTGAAGTCGAACAGCATCATGCGGTGCCGGAGGTACTCGCCCACCTCGGCAAGCGTGAGGCGTCGCAGCCAGTAGTGACCGTCGCTCGCACGACCGTCGTCGTCACGCAGGCCGGCCTCGCGCATGGCCTCGGCATCGGCGCTCCGGAACAGGACCACCTGCATGGCCGATCTGCCCCCGCGCCGGACGCCGGCCAGCTGGTCGAGCAGCGCGAGCAGGGCCGCGTCGGGTCTGCCCACGGCATCGACGATCAACGCACAGGGCTTGCCGCCCGGCGGCGCGTGCCGCAACTGGGTGAGGACGTGGCCGGTGGCGAGGGCGATCGACGCGTCGTCGACCGATGGGCATTCCCCGGCCACTTCCACGGCGGGCCCGATCAACGCGGACTCGCTCGGGCAGAGCTCGATCAGGAGGTGACGCAGCAGCAAGGCGACGGAGACCGGTCTTTCGGACTCGTGGTGAATGACGTTGTGGGTGCCCGCGAGCCGATCGGCGAGTACCAGCGACAGGAAGGTACGGCCACTTCCCGGTTCGCCGTGCACGTGCATCGCGCGCGATGTCGTCAGGCCGACAGCCGCGATATCGTCCAGAATCGCGCCGCGGCCGCCCCCGCCGTAGAATGTCAGCAGGCCTGCCGTTTCCTGGAACGGGCCGCGCGTCGACGCGTAGTGCCGCCGGCGGTCGATGCCGACGCCGATGTCGGCGTGCAGGTCGTCGTCGATGTCGTCGAAATTCATGGTCCGCCACCCTTGCCGCGGACCGGCGCGCTCGCCTGTCCGATGACGGCAACGGGCGCGCCACCGGCCACGCTGTCCATCGTCCATCAACCATAGTGCGGGCGTGCCCCCGCGGCAAGAGACTCGTGCTGAACGTCGTTCTCCTCCACCCTGAAATCCCCCCGAACACGGGCAATCTGATCCGCCTCTGCGCGAACAGCGGAGCGGCCCTGCACCTGATCGAACCGCTCGGATTCTCGATGGAGGAAAAGGCACTGCGGCGCGCGGGCCTGGACTACCACGAGGCGGCACGCGTGCAGCGATGGCCGTCGCTAGACGCCTGCTGGGCGTCTCTGGGGAAGACGACCCGCCTGTCGGGCACCGCCACCGACGACGCGGCCTCCCCGCCGCGCACCTGGGCCGCGACCACCCGGGGCAGCCGACCGCACACCGAGGTCGGCTACCGCGCGGGCGACATCCTTCTGTTCGGACCGGAGTCGCGCGGGCTGCCGGACGCGGTGCTCGAGGATCCACGCGTCGACGATCGAATCCGGATTCCCATGCGGCCGGGGAGCCGCAGCCTCAACCTGTCCAACGCCGTCTCGGTCGTGCTCTACGAGGCCTGGCGTCAGCTCGACTTCGTCGGGGCCGCGCCCTGACGGGGAGCCGCCCCTACTGCGCCGTGTCGGGCGCCGGTGCGTTCTGACGGGCAGACGCCACGTGCTGCGCGTACAGGGCCTCGAAGTTGACAGGATCGAGCAGCAACTGGGGAAAGCCGCCCTTCTGCACGAGCGAGGCGATTTCCTCGCGGGCGAAGGGGAACAGCAGGTTCGGGCAGAAGCTCCCGAGCATGGGCCCGAGCCGCGCCTCCTCGAAGCCGCGCACCAGGAACAAGCCGGCCTGCTTCACCTCGATGAGATACGCCGTGTCGTCACCGAGCTTGACCGTCGCGGTCACGCACAGCACCGACTCGTACAGATCGTCCGCGAGCTTCGTGCTTTCGGTATTGAGGTGCAGCGACACCGCGGGCTTCCAGGCGGTGCTGCCCGTGAACACGCCGGGCGTCTGCGGCGACTCGTAGGAGACGTCCTTGAGATAGATGCGCTGGATCTTGAAGACCTGCGAATTCTCGGCCGGAGCCTTCGCGCCTTCGGCGACTTCCTTCGTGCCCTGCTCTTCGTCTGCCATCGATGTCGTCCGCAATGAGGTCGGGTGCGGGGGTCATCCCGCCCGAAAGGATTCGAAAATGGGGTGTCGACGGACCGTGAAGGTCGCGTCAGACGCTACCGTCGGCGCTCTCGCGCAACGCGTCCAGGTCGCCGTCGGACTCGAGGGCGGCCAGATCGTCGTAGCCGCCGACGTGGTGATTGCCAAAGAAGATCTGCGGCACCGAGGTTCGGCCGGACTTCTCGGTCATCTCGGCGCGAAGCGCGGGCTTGCCGTCCACCAGCCGGCTCTCGTAATCCCAGCCCTTCGTCTCGAGCAGGCGACGGGCGGCGCGGCAGAAGCCGCACCAGTCGGACTCGTACATCACGATGGTGGCGCTCATCGGCGTCGCTCCTCCAGAACCGCTACTTGGTGACGACCGGCAGGCTCGCCTTCTCCCACGCGGTGATGCCACCGGCGAGCGTGTGCAGCTTCTCGAAACCCTGCTTCCTGAGTTTCGATGTCGCGCGGGAAGTGCGCATGCCGTTGTCGCAATAGACGACAAGGTCGCGGCTCTTCAGCTTCTCGATCTCGTGCATGCGCTCCTCGAGCTTCGCGACCGGGAAGTTTCTCGCGTTCAGCAGATGCCCGTTCTTGTATTCCTGCTCGTCGCGCACGTCGACGAACAGCGCCTCGCCGCCGTTGACCAGCTGCGTGGCGGCGTAGGGGGACAGGCTCGTGGCGCTCGCGGAGATGCGCGTCCACTCGGTCCAGATCAACATGCCGAGGGTCGCGGCGAACGCGACGAACAGCAGCGGATGGTTGCCGACGAATTCGACTAGCTGACTCATGCGGGCAGGTCCTGACGGACGGCTTCGGGCAGCCCGCAAGAATACCCTGCCTGCGTCCGAATGCAACGGCGACGCGCCGGCGTCGCCCGCGTCCGGTGCTAGTGTGACGACATGCACGAGCAATCGATCGTCTCCTCGCTGTTCCTCGTGTTCACGGGGGCGGCCGTCATCGCGACCGCGGCCCTGTACGCCCGTCAGGCGCTGCTCGTCGCCTACATCGCGCTCGGCGTCCTCCTCGGGCCGTGGGCCCTGGATCTGGTCGGCGAACCGGAGACGATCGCCGACATCTCGAACGTCGGCATCCTCTTCCTCCTGTTCCTGCTCGGACTGAACCTCGAACCCGCGGAGCTCAGGAAGCTCTTTCGCGAGGCGATCGTGGTCACCTCGGCCAGTGCGGCGCTCTTCGCCCTGAGCGGGGCGGTCATCGCCCTGGCCTTCGGCTTCCGGGGTCTCGATGCCGCGCTGATCGGGGCGGCGATGATGTTCTCGAGCACCATCATCGCCCTGAAGCTCCTGCCCACGAGCGCGCTGCATCAGCAGCGCATGGGCGAGTTGATCGTCAGCATCCTGCTGCTTCAGGACATGCTGGCGATCGGTGTGCTACTCGCCCTGGAGAGCCTCGGCAACCCGGACAGCCTGGTGTCGGAGACCCTGCTCCTCGTGCTCGGCCTGCCCGCGCTCGCCGCCGTCGCCTGGCTGGTCTCGACCAAGGTGCTGACCCGGCTCTTCCTGCGCTTCGACCAGATCCAGGAATATCTCTTCCTGGTGGCGATCGGCTGGTGCCTCGGCATCGCCGAACTCGCGACCATCGTCGGGCTGTCGCACGAGGTCGGCGCCTTCATCGCCGGGGTCACGCTCGCCACCAGTCCCATCGCGCGGTTCATCGCCGAGGCGCTGAAGCCGATCCGGGACTTCTTCCTCGTGCTGTTCTTCTTCGCCCTCGGCGCGAGCGTCGACATCGGGCGGCTGCCGGACGTGCTGCTGCCGGCACTCGCGCTCGCGGCGCTCTCCATCGTGTTGAAGCCGATCGTGTTTCGAAGGCTCCTGGAGCGCGAGCACGAGACGGCGCGCATGGCGGGCGAGACCGGCGCGAGACTCGGCCAGATCAGCGAGTTCTCGCTGCTGGTGGTCGTGGTCGCCGGAAACCTGAGCCTGATCAGCGAGCGCGCGGCGCTCCTGGTGCAGAGCGCGACGATCCTGAGCTTCGTCGGCTCCTCGTTCTGGATCGTGCGACGCTACCCGACGCCGATCGCGCCGACCCAGTCGCTGCGGCGCGACTGAGCGGCCTCGATCCCTGCGCCGTCCTACTGCTCCTTGCCCATCTGATACTGGATGGCGAGAGGGATCTGTTCGTCGGTGAGCGTCGAGCCGCCGCGCGCGGGCATGATCCCCTTGCCGGCGATGACCGACTGCACGAGGGCGGCGAGGCCGGCCTCGGCACGCTCGCCCCAGGCCGCCTTGTCGCCGAGCTTCGGCGCGCCGGCGACACCCACGACGTGGCAGCCGGCACAGACGCCGTTCACCTGCCCCTTGATCTCGTCGGTCAGACCCTCGGGCTCGTGACCCGTCGCGATGATCGCGGTCAATGCCGCGGCATCCATGTCGACCGCCGGCGCGGCGGAACCCGCGTCGGACGCGTCGGCCTTCTCGGCAAGTTCGTCCTTTGCCGCCGGCGCGTCGGCGGGTTCGGCCGCGCCCCCGGCCTCGGCGTCGGCCGCCATGGCGGTCGCCTCGACGGCGGCATCGGCCGGTGCGTCCGGTTCGACCGCCGGTGCGTCGGCGGCCACCGGCTCGCCTTCGGCCTCGGGCGCGGCCGCCGCGGTGTCCTCGGCAGGGGCCGCGTCGTCGGCCGGTGCGGCGTCCTCGGCCGGGGCTGCCTCGCCTTCCGCCGCAGGCGCCTCCTCAATGTCCTCGAAGAGCGCGATGTGCTGCACCGAGAGCCTGATTTCCTCGTCGGAGTAGTCGCTGCCGCCGCGCGCAGGCATCCCGCCCTTGCCGTTCACGACGCTCGCGACGAGATTGTCGAGCCCATCCTCGCGCCGTGCCGCCCACGCCTCCTCGTCACCGAGCATGGGTGCGCCGGCGACGCCTGCCGCATGGCAGGAGGCACAGACCCCCTGCACCAGCTCCTCGCCGGAGCGCATGGCGACCTCGGTCGTTCCACCGGCGTCGGCCGCCTGCTCGATGTCATCGGCGGACGTCCGGACCGCCCCGACCGGCTCGATGCGGGAAATGAGCGCGTTTCGCATCAGCGGATCGTTGGCGTCGTCGCCCACACCGACGCCGAGCAGGCGCGCCATCGCCACGAGAAACAGGGCGAACAGCAGCAGGGAGAAGATGACCATTCCCATGACCTTGATCATGCCGCTCTCACCGTTCGTGTCGGTCAGGCTGGTGCCGCTCTTCTCGCTCATGCTGTCGTCTCTCCGCGACGCTCGGCGTCGTCATGAATGTCGTCGGCTGCCTGTACGGCGGCAAACGCCTGATTGTATCAGTGTGCACCGAGATGCTTGCGGATCACCCCTCGCTCGACGATCAGTCTGATCGCTCGCGGAGCCCGCGCCGCAGCCGTTGCAGGATTGCCTCACCGGGACGCGGCCCGGTACGCAGCCCGTGGCGCAGCGCGCCGACGAGATGCACCGCGACGGCGCCCGCCAGCAACCACTTGCCGATCTCGTGCCAGCACGCGGCCGCCTCCCACCCCAGGAAGTAATGGGCAGAGCCGCTGAGGGCCATCAGCAGGAGCAGGGCGTACAAGAGTCGATGATGGACGACGACCAGAAGCGCGGCGCGGGGCGCGAGCGTGCCGGCGCCGACGGGCACCGGCGCGCGGCGTCGGAGCACGAGACGCCAGAGGACGAGCGCCGCAATACCCGCACCGCCCCAGGTGTGCAGCGTGGTGACGAGGAATTGGACGAACGTGATCGCGTCGCCTTTCTCCGCCGCCTCGACCGCCATGCGCATGGGACGCTGCAAGAGGTACTGACCGAGGACGAGCAGCGCGACCAGCCAGTGCAGGCGTCGCTGCACGAGCGTCCAGCTCGGCACCCGTCCTTCTTCCTGCATCGTCCGCCTGTCTGTCGCCGGCCGGAAACCGCCGGCACGTCGACCCTATACTACCCAGCGGGTCGCGCCACCGGCCCGACCAGCGGGAGAGCACCCTTGACTTCATCCAGCATCGATCCGCTGCGTCGTGCCGCCGAGCTGGCGACGCGGCCCGCCGTCGCGGACCCCGACGCCGACCCGAACGCCGATCGCGACGCCGACGCCGATCGCGTTCCGGGCCCGGACGCGGACGCGTTGGAGGCAAGGCTCAAGCGCGACGCCTTCGACAGCATCGGCAGGATCAAGCCGGCCGCGATCGTCGACGCCGATTTCGACGACGATGTCCTGCACGGCGACTTCTTCGCCACCCTGCCGCCACCGCTGCAGGGCATCGCGATCGCCCGGAGCGAGGGCATGCTGGCCTTCTACAACCGGGTCGGATGGCGACGTGCCTTTCTGGACGAGCCACTGTCCCCGCACGTGCCCGAGGACGGTCTGGCACCACTGGCCGAGCGCTATCACGCCCGCACGCTGCACGACCTGGCCTACGTTCACCCGAAGCACCTGGTGAAGATGCTCGGCAAGGCGGGCGCGGCCTCGCTCTGGGAACGCCTCGGGCGATTTGCCCGGGCGGGTGACGGCCCGACCGGCGACGCGACCGGCGACGCGACCGGCGACGCGACTGCGGGGGTAGCGGACGGGGCAGCGTCCAGATCGGCGGACAGCGAGGCTACCGGAGCGGCAACTGGAGCGGCCACCGGGGCGGCGGACAGGTCGGCGAAGATGCCTGACGCGTGACGCGCGACATGAACAGCACGAGCGACGTCGCGTTCGCCGTGCACATCGCCGGCCTCGTGCACGGCTGGACGCGGGGCGGGCGCGAACATCGCGTGATCGACCGACTCGATCTGGACATCGCGCGAGGCGAGACGGTGGCACTGATCGGCCGGTCGGGTTCGGGCAAGTCGACCCTCCTGAACCTGATCGGCGGTCTCGAACCGGTTCGCGAGGGCAGCGTGTCGGTCTTCGGCGAGTCGCTCGGCACGCTCGACGACCACGCTCGCACCCTGCTTCGGCGGCGCGCCGTCGGTTTCGTGCACCAGGCCTTCAACCTGATCCCGACCCTGACGGTCGGAGACAACATCACCCTGCCGCTCGCCCTCGCCGGCGTACCCGCCCGCGACCGACGCCCACGGCTCGATGCCCAGCTGGACGCGGTCGGGCTCGGCGGGCGCGGCGACGATCATCCCGACACCCTGTCGGGCGGCGAGCAGCAGCGCGTCGCGATCGCCCGCGCCCTGATCCACCGGCCACCGCTGCTGCTCGCCGACGAGCCGACCGGCAACCTCGATGCCGAAAGCGGTCGTCGCGTGCTCGGCCTGCTCGCCGGACTGGTCGAGACCGACGGGGCGGCGATGCTGCTCGTCACCCACAGCCTCGAGGTCGCGCAGGTGGCCGACCGCGCGTTCACGCTGAGCGGTGGCGAGCTGCGCGCGCTCCAGCCCGAGGCGCTCGCCGCCGGCAGCGTCTGGTGAACATCGACTCGTGAACCGCTCCGGCGCTCTCTACCTTGCCCGCTCGAGCCTGCGCTTCTTCGCCCGTCACCCGGCCCAGCTCGCGCTTTCCTTCGTCGGCATCGTGCTCGGGGTGGGCATCGTCACCGCGGTGTTGATCACCAACGCCAGTTCGCAGCGTGCCTTCGCCTTGTCGAGCGAGGCGCTGTACGGACGGACGAGCCACCAGTTGCTCGGCGCCGACGGCGTCGACGGGCGGGACTATGCCGCTCTCCGACGCGCGTTGCCGGACCTCCGCATGGCGCCGGTGATCGAGGGCGAGGTCGCGATCGGAGGCGAGCTGTTCTCGCTGCTCGGACTCGACCCTTTCGCCGAGGCCGGCTTCGAGCGGACGGCGAACGGCGCCGGGCTCGCGCTGGACTCGTCGAAAGGCGTCGCGGACGACCCGAGCGGCCGCGGCGCGGCCGGCGATGGCGACGCGAGCGATGCCGCCGCGGACTCGACCGGAGCCGCAGGGGCCGCCGAACCGCTCGTCGAATTGCTGCTTGCGAACGACGCCCTCGCCATCAGCGGCGTCACGCGCGATCGACTCGACCTGCCGCTCGACGTCCCCCTCACGGTCGAGGCGGGCGGACGGCGCCACGCGCTCAGGCTGGTCGGCACGTTCTCCTCGGCCAACCCCGCCGCGAGCGAAGGGATGCTGCTCGCCGACATCGCGCTCGCGCAGGACATCCTCGGCCTCGGCGGCGCGATGACGCGTGTCGATCTGATTCTCGACGGCGACACGGACATCGCGCGCGTCACGGACGCCCTGCCGCCGACGCTCAGGCTCGCCGAGGCCGCCTCGCGCGAACGCACCATGCGGGCGATGACCCGCGGCTTCCAGATCAACCTGACCGCGATGAGCCTGCTCGCCCTCGTCGTCGGCGCGTTCCTGATCCACAACACGATGACCTTCGCCGTGCTGCAGCGGCGCGAGCTGTTCGCGAACCTGCGCATCACCGGCGTCACCGCACGGGCGCTGCTCGGCTCGGTGCTGCTCGAGGCCGTGGTGATCGGCACCGCCGGTGCGCTGGCCGGGCTCGCCCTCGGCTGGGCGCTCGCCCATGCGCTGATCCGCCTGACCACGCGCACGATCAACGATCTCTATTTCGTGCTGCACGTGCAGGAGGTCTCCTTCGGGCCATGGCTGGCCGTCGGCGGCCTCGCGCTCGGCATCGGCGCAAGCGTGCTTGCCGCCGCGGTCAGCGCGCTCGACGCCGCGGGCACGAGCCCCGGCACCGCCAGCCGGCGCTCCATCGCCGAGTCCCGCGCCCGCGCCGCATTGCCGCGCTTCGCGCTCGCCGGGCTCGCCGCCATGCTGATCGGCGCGGGCATCGCCTTCGCGCCATTGCAGTCCCTCGTCGCGGGCTTCGCGGCGCTGATGCTGCTGATACTCGGCTACGGGCTCGCCCTGCCGCAGCTGGTCGCCTGGATCGCCCGCGCGATCTCGGCGCCGGCGGCGCGTCTCGGCACCGCCTTCGCGCTGGCGGCCGGCGGCATCGAGCGCAACATCAGCCGCACCGGTCTCGCCATCGCCGCGCTCGCCATTGCGGTCTCGGCGACCTTCGGCGTCGAGGTGATGATCACGAGCTTCCGCACCAGCGTGGACGACTGGCTGGGCACGACGCTCAGAAGCGATCTCTATGTCTCCGCACCGAGTACCGTCTCGACCGGGTCGGCGACGGTGCTGGACCCGCGTGTGCTCGCGCTGGCGCGGGAGACCCCGGGCATCGCGGACGTCAGCACCGCGCGTGCGGTCGATGTGGCGACCTCGGTCGGGCAGATCGATCTGCTCGTGCTCGATCCGCACGCGGCCAGCATCGAGGGCTTCGAGTTCCTGGCGACGGGCTCGACGCGCGGCGCGGGCGAGCACGCCGGCGCTCCCGCCGATACGGCCGATGGGCCGGCAGGGGCCTGGACGATGCTGCTCGCCGACGACGCCCTTCTGATCAGCGAGCCACTGGCCACCAAGCACGGCCTGGCGCCCGGTGACACGATCGGCGTGTTCACCGCCGCGGCCGGCGAGCGCCCGTTCACCGTCGCGGCCGTGGTGCGCGACTACGGCTCGAGCCATGGCCGCCTGACGATGTCGCGCGCCGCCTGGTCGCGCTGGTGGAACGACGACCGCATCTCGTCACTGGGCTTGCTGGTGACGGACGGTGCGGAACCCGCCGAGGTACTCGCGCGCTTGCGGTCGCGCCTCGCGAGCGTCGGGCAACCGCTCTCGACCCGCTCGAACGACGCGATCCACGACGACTCGCTCGAGGTGTTCGACCGCACCTTCGAGGTCACGCGCGTCCTTCGCTGGTTGACGGTGGGCGTCGCCTTCGTCGGCATCTTCAGCGCGCTCCTCGCCCTGCACCTCGAGCGGGCGCGCGAATTCGCGGTGTTGCGCGCGACCGGCGCGACGCGCGGTCAGATCGCGACGACCGTGGCGGTACAGACGCTGCTGATGGGACTGCTCGCCGGCCTGCTCTCGCTGCCGCTCGGCTGGGGCATGTCCGAGATCCTCATCCGCATCATCAACGTGCGCTCCTTCGGCTGGAGCATGCAGAGTCATCTGCCGCCCGATGCCGCCTTGTCGGCTGTCGGTCTGGCCTGCCTGTCGGCGGTGCTCGCTGGCGTCTGGCCCGCCTGGCGACTGGCCCGCGCGGACGTCGCCGGGCAGCTGCGCGACGAGTAGCGCGATCCATCCGGCTGCCATTCATACGCCCTCTCAGGCCAACGTTCCGAAACAGACGCCGACGTCGAACTCGATCCCCGGAGGGTCGAGCCGCACAGCGCCCTCGTGCAGGATCGCCGTATCGATTCCGCCGCCCGAACGGCGGTGATGGATCAGCACGCGCTTGGCCGGATCCAGAATCAGGTAGTGCTCGACGCTCGGCAACCGGAAGTAGCCGTAGAGCTTGCCGCCGGCATCCACGCCTCGGGTCGGCGGCGAGAGCACCTCGACGAGGATCGTCGAGCGCGTCACCGTTGTCGCGTCGAGATCGACCGATTCCCCGCACTGAACGGTCGCGTCGGGTTCGTAGACATAGTCGTCACTTACCACGACCGTGGCCCCGTCGCCGAGCACCGTGCAGTCCAGGCCCGCCGCTCGCACGCCGTCCTCGAGCGCCCTGCAGCAGGCGGTCTTGACCAGGTTGTGCCGGCTGCGCTCGGGCGCCATGGCGACGGGCTCGCCGGCGACGAGCTCGTGGCGCTCCCCTTCCGAAAGGGTCGCCGTCCACTCGAGGAACTCGGTCGCCGTCATCGTTGCCCTGTCGGCGAGGTCCATCGACGCCTCCTCCGAAATTCGGCGGTCC
>Ga0209187_1002145_pt1 | contig 19717 bp, 11 predicted proteins | sample BantaG_FD_187430 | JGI IMG/M metagenome (GOLD analysis project Ga0209187, IMG submission 187430) | Marine algal microbial communities from Bantry Bay, Ireland - BantryBay_4 metaG (SPAdes) (version 2) | ecosystem: Host-associated > Algae > Red algae > Unclassified | place: Bantry Bay, Ireland...
AGACTATCTAACATGGTATCTTACTAATGTGCCCAACACTAAGATCAATCAATTGTATACTCTTACTCCAAACGCTTATAAAGAAAAGGTAATAAATAATTGATACGACTGTTGGTCGAATGCTTACAGACCAAAGCGGATTGGATGTATAAAAGTTGGGCTGACGTAGTTGAGTAATTTAAGATTGTTGATTTGTATTGTTTGGGATCATTCCGATGCTTCCCACCAATCCGCCCGATCGGAAACGGGTCATCCGCTGCTCGCTCTTCGCTCGGACCTGCGCCCAAAAAAAAATGGGCTTGGTCTGCCCAAAAAAATCGGGTCCTACTACTACCCCTTGCTCGGAAGAAAGTTAGCTATCTAAATACTTAGAACATTCATATTTATAATAGGATATACACTATTAACTGTTAAATAGATATTTGCAACTGGTTTATAAATTTTTCCAAATTAGTAATATTTGTCTACTTTAAATTTGAACTATATGGTAGTGATTTTATGTAATGTTCCATAAACTGCCAATCAGGTGTTTTGTCTTTTGTAATTGGTAACTTAATTTTCGATTTCCTCATTCTTTCTAATCCCCACTTCCTGCCGTATCCAAATCGATACTTCTCTCTTTTTATAAGAGTTGACAAGAAAAGTGCTATGTAAACATTGAGTTCAAATTTAGCGCTGAATACATGTACATCCTCTGTTGAATTAAATGCCCTATCTTGATAAAAGGCTTCAGCGACACTCCCGTTCCTATTAACGGTAATTACATTAGAGTTGTGGTGAGGGTTCTTAGAGACATACCCTTTTAGCCCATTATTAGAATCTATTGAGGTTATAAAGGGTATTTTCGCACTTTTGCTAATATCTGTTATTCTACCACCTTTACCTCTCTCAATATCAAATAAATCCCCATATACAAACCAATCCCATTTTCGTGCATTCAACGAAATGTCTTTTGTCAAGAAACTTTTAGAAGATGGGTTTTTAATTTTTGTTGAAGTGACCCATTCAGGTATTTCATTCATGGATGGAACCTGAATAAAATCTAAAGTTTTGTTAGCCTCTCTGCCATGAGTTGTAAATCTATATCGGTTATGTTTAATAGCATAACAATAATATAGTTTTTGTAAATGTGTCATCTCAACTTTTGGTGTAAGAACCTTTATATTCTGTGCAGTATAGAATGGTGCTGGTTGTATAAAAGCTGAAAGTAAATATGAGCCGCCTAATGTTACTGTTATAGAACCTGTCTTATAAATTTTATCACCTTTTATTTCTTTCACATAACCTTGAAAACCTAAATTTTCTGAAGACCTACTAATAAATCTAATGCCTTCTTTGTTTTTAACCTGTGTCAATTTATTGAAGTCAAGTTGGTTTCCGTATTCTATACTGAATAATTCATTTAATTTAACCATCATATTTCACTTTGTATGATATATATTCTTTGATAGTATCACCGAAATCATCTTTATTTAAAGTTGAATAATCAGTTAACATGTAGGCTTCTGCAATCCACTCATCATCTGGTTTCACTTCATGTAAAACACTAAGTCCAATAATTGATTCTTTATTCATGTAAGCATTTAACCATTGCTTTTTTATTCCTTCCCATAACCCTTTGCTATCTGTTCTCTTATTATTATTGACAGTAAAACCATCGTCCTTGTAATATCCAAAAAAGGTTTTAAATCCTGTTGGGTGAGGTTGATTAGATTCAAATATAATTATAGTAGTAGGTACACTCGCAGCAGGATTAAACAACTCATTAGGCATTGTCAAGACACCTAATAGAGTGTGTTTACTTAACAATCTTTCCTTTACTTTTCTTACATCTTTTTTACTCGAAACAACAACCCCCATTTTACATATAGCAATACCAATACCACCCTTGACCAGACATTCAAGAGCGTTTTCTAAAAATTCAAGTTGCTCTGCATTATTACCTTTGCGATAAGGAGGATTCAAAAATGCTTTGGTAGCTCTATGTTTTAAAATTTCATTTTTGATAGTATCTCTAAAGCAATCACCATAATAAATATGGCTTTTACCATCACCTCTCATCATCATGTTTGAACAAGCATGTGCAAACATATCTTGTCTAACTTCAATTCCTACAAGTTGTCTAGTTTTTATCTTTTTTCTTTTAGCTGAATCAAATCCTGCGTCTTTCAACATATAATTCATCCCAGACACTAAGAAACCTGCTGTTCCACAGCAGGTATCTAATAAAATATCATCTTTATTAAGCCCGCTTATATCACAAAAAAAATCTGTAATATGCGTAGGAGTTAAAACTAATCCAGTTTTTTTATCACTACCAGCATACTTTATAAATATTGTATAAAATTGACCCAAAATGTCAAACTCATTATTCTGAATGTAGGGAAGTATTTCTTTATGAATATTCTTCACAAAATCTCTTAAAATGGTATTGGGAACTTCCTGTTTATTTTTATAAATTTTCTCAGATGTAAATTTAGCGCTTAATTTGAATCTTGAATACTCATTTAGTATTACTTCAACTTTATTTTTATCTAACTGTTTTGATTTCAAAACACTTCTACAGGCATTCAATAAACTCTCAATTAAATCTTTGTTTTGATCATGTTTGTAATCAAGGTAACTACTACAAAATGGTCTATGTTGTAACGCTACCAATATTGCACTCATGAGTGTACAGCGCTCTATCTCAGGAATTGAATAGCTGTCTAGTTCATCATTATACTCGTTTGCTTTTTTTACTAAGTCCTCATGGCTAAATGGTTTTTGCTGGTCTAAAAGAATTTCTGTTACCTCATCGGGAGATGGAAATATTTCTTCTTGTGTCTCTATAAATGTAAAATTTTCTTTTAACCACAAAAACGATGATATTTTTTTCTCTCTGTCGTTCTCACCGCTCACAGCAATGGCTGTTACATTATATTCGTCTTTTAGAAATGAAGCGTACCACAATACGCCATCTACTGCATAGTCTTTTGCATTGCTCTCAAAGTTTTCTTTATTTGAACTTTCATGTTGTGTAGTTGCTGCTTTACATTCTACAACTACAATATCATTAGGTCTATTAGTGAAACTGATTATAAACTCAGGAAACCTATGTTTCCCTTACCTGATTTTGATGCATTACTGAGTAATTTTTTTATGGTTTTATTTGATGATGCTTGTTCCTCAATTTGTATTGTAGTATCATCATAATACCCTTTGTTTCTAAGTATGTCTCTTACTATTTGCTCTGTATTTCTCTCGTTTGCCATTATGCACTTACTGATTTGTTGTCTGTTTGCATTCTCAAAGCTCAAATATAAACAATATTGCCAATATGTAACTAATACGTTTGCAATATTTGAATTATTCTATCTATATATGAACTATATGTTTACTATTTGTAGTTCGTCAATTTTAAAGTTAGGTTTTTAATACAAAAAGTATAAAAAATACCCAAGCCGAATCTAGGTACCATCTTAATAATTGCAAAAAATATTCAAGAAAATGTGCCTTAAATTTATATCAAACCATAGGCGTAAAATAACCCAACCTACCTTTTTGTCGCTATAAAGAGTTTATAATTTAAGAATAAGATTTATTTTTATGAGTGATAAACTTTGAAAACATCCCAGATTATTAGGCTTGGTAAGCTTTCTAGAGCTTGGATATAATAATATTGTATTAGTATATTTAATACTCAAAATTACCCAACCAATTCTTCGTCAACCACTCATTGATCGTTTTGTATATTCTTTCTTTAGGTTGAGTAGCATCCTTTTTTATGAGCCCCATCAAATAACTATTCATCTCCACTTCCGCATCAAAGTGATTGTGGTAGTCGTGTACAAATAGCCGCGCTGTATCCTTCGTTTCAAGAATATAGAAGCGCCAAGCTTCGGCATATAGGATCCAGCTGCTATCGGGATTATTTTTCAGATCACGTCTATAGATGGGAAGGTTGTTGTTGAAAAACGTCAGAGGAATTTGTAGCTCCTCATCCAAGAGGTCAATTAGTTTTTGAGATTCTATTCGAATGGTGTCATAGATTGGGACAGCAATTTCAAAAGCTTTGGAAACGCCCATATTGTAGCGGTGTTCTCTCCCTTGAAGAAAAACGTGTACGCCAATATCTTTCATTCCAGGTTCATCTATGTGCTTCGTTACATCTTTGATGATGTCGATTATTTCCTGATAGTTGGCTAGATATCTACTTACGTACCGATAGTGATATATTCGTTTTAGGATATCGTCTCTCATGGTGATTGATCTTATCTTATAGCCATCTTGACTTCTATTTTAGAACTCAAAGAATCTACTGCAATGTAATTTTACATCCATTGGGCAGATAAGATTGAATGGTATCTTGGTCAGCCTTGCTATATTTCTGATTTGATTTTAGTTTAAGGTGCAAAGTATTCAACTTCTTAAGGTTTTTTAGTTCTGCTAACTCTATGATTATCGGATTTTTTTGATCGTAGCCATAAAGACTACTAAGGCTTAGTCTTTTTAAATTTCCGAGACTAAAGATTCCTTGTGGTAATTTTCCTAATCGAACGAAATCTAATTCTAGATCTTCCAATTTTTTCAATGGAGTCAAATCAAATAACTTATGCAAACTAGGACTGTCTTTTATAGATAGTTTTCTAAGATTAGTTAAGCCTGATAAATCAGCAATACCATGGAGGTAGCAATCATCCAAAATTAATTCTTCCAAATTCTTTAATTGACCAATAATACTTGTTCTTTTTATATGCACTTTATTCAATTCCTCGTAAGGTGGAAAATAGGCTCCAAAGTTGGTCTCACTAAGATTTAAAATTTTGACCTTGTAAGAGCTAATCACATCTGGAAGCATAGCTAAAAAATGTTTTGAAAAATCGAAACTTTGCGTTTTTGCATCATAAAAATGATCTAATACTTTTTTGATTAACCTTTCATCACCATGTTCAAATATATAGGAGACAGGGGAGTGATCAGCTTGATCAAAAGCGGCTTCAGCTACGGCTAGAGGTTCCATATTTATAGGACTACCCGTCACTTTTTTTATTTGAGGATAGTTAGAGTAGCTGTCTTTGTTTCGCGTATCTGATGTATAAAAGTCTAACTTAAAATTTTCTAATTTTTTAAGTTGAGTGATGTTCATAGGTAATTCATGTACTTCATCTTGATCTTTACAATCCGTTAAATCTAATTCTCTAAGTTCGGCTAATTCAAATATAACCGCTGGAGGACCACCTTCGATTACGTTGTCATTCAGGTACAGTTTTTCTAACTTGGATAGCTTACTTATATTTTTGTTGATGCTCTTTATTTTGTTTTTTCCCAAGTTTAAGACTTTTAGCTTACTGAACATGCCAATCTTAGCTGGTAAGGAGCCTATTTTATTATCTGAAAGATCTATATGCGTCAATTCGGGAAACTCAAAAATAGCTGGAGGAAATTTAGTGAGAGCCCTATCGTTAAGTTTTAGCTTTGTACCATTAAGAAATGTTTTAAATACTTCGACCTGTTGTTCCTTAGAAGCCTCCTGTAGTAGGTAGGTGACTCCTGTGTCGTATTTTTTGTATAAGGCTATTGCTAACTTTATCCCATCCAACTCATTGTCTTCCACATATGATTTGATGTTCTTCATGATCTTTTTCTCAGTGGTATACCTCCGACCTTCTTCCCCTAGAGACATTTCTCTATCCATCATCTTTATTACCTCATCAGATCCATGTTCATTTAAGATCTCTGCGGCTATGTCTCGCAATTCATCATTAGATGTCATCTTGTAGAGACAAAATATTTCTGTCAATAGTATTTTTGGGAATGTTTGGTTCTCTAGGATGGACAGCGCTAGCTTACTATTTACATCATCCACACTTAATAAAAGTTGAGAGACCTTTTTTATTTGGTCTATAGTTAATCCACCAGTATCCTCCTTGGTAAGTTTCTTAGGCTTTTGTTGTGCTGTTTGGGTATCTTTAATTTCCTTCTCTGATACGTTACTATTTTTGGTTAAGAAGGCATTGATACTCTTTTTTACACCAGCACTATTTTTTAAGCCTTCTTTTGCTGCATCTACTACTGCATCTTTTAGTTGTGGCTGGCTTTTGAGCATTTCTTTATAGTCAGTAATAATCTTAGTCGCTTCCTTAGCAGTAGCTTTCGCTAAAATTGACTTTGTGTTCTGAATATACTTTTCCCCGTTGAATTTCTCTTCAGACATTATACTTGTAGCCCATTCTATGTTCTGTTGTTTTACCTTAGAGTAGGGTGAAGTCATGGCATCGAGCACTTTGTCTTGAACAATCATAAGATCTGCGGGAGAAAGTTCTAGCGCTGATAACAACTCAAAATTCCAATCCATATACTTTTGACTGTCTTTGGAGTTCATGGTACTCCACATTCCCTTGTCTTTCCATTTTCTGTGGATATTGCTTTCGTAAATACTTTCTATGATTTCTCGTTTATCCAGTTTCTTTTCTTTTACCAGATCAAGTATGATAGAAATCCAATTTACGCCCTTGGCTATTTTTTGATGAAATGTATTGGGATGCTTTAATGCCAGATATATGTGGGATTCTAAGGTCTCTTTATGTAAATAGAGTTGATCTAAATTTTGTACCCAATCCTCATTTTCTTCTACCTTAACAATACAGTAGGGCACACTTGCTGGAATTCGCCAGTCAAATTTGTTGATATCTATATGCTCTGCTTTATGTAAGCGCATTAATACTAAATAATCCTCATCAGGTATATCCAGCATTTTCTGCTCGAACCAATCTGGACAGTAAAATGATAATACCTCTTCTGTAGTCTCATAGTGCCAACGTAGTAAGTTGTAGAATGCTTTCTTGTTTTTTTTCAAGTCAGTCTCAGATAAAAAGAATGTGGCCATCTGTAACCAATTTCGAAGCTGCTTGCCTTTTAGATCCTTATTCTTGATTAGGTATGCTTTTACTTTCTTATGCATGGCAGCTTTATCCTTCTCACCAATCGTTTTCAACAGGCTAACTACTTCTTCCTCTTCCTGTAGTCTTCTGATCATTTCATCTACTATAGCGCTTGGATCATTGACTTTCTCGACCGTTTTTTTTGATTTTTTAGACGGTTTGGCGGATGTATCCATCTGGTATCCCTTGTCAGTTTTTGACTTTACCAGCTTTTCATAGACAGCTAATGCTTTGTCATAATCGACAGGAGCGGATGTTTTTGTTCCTTCCTTCAAATTACCATCCCGCTTACCGTAAGCAAAATTAACTACAAATAGCTTTTTTGCTTTCTCCAAGGATACATGGTAAACCTTATCGCTTTTAGCATCTTTAAAGTATAGATTGATATTTATTGTTTTCATAATTTTAAACTTTGTCAAAGAAATTTAATGTGCATTTTTTAGGTAGGAATGAACGTAAGTCCTCCTCACCTATAGTGGCTGTAGACAAGCCAATGGAAAGTATTTCTAGTTTGGATAATTGTTTAAACTTTGAACATTTTTCCATGGCATCTTCATATCTGTCCCCCTTTTTCATGTTCCTCTTTGTAACATTCTTCTCTCCAGTTATGCTTGTACTAAATGTTAGCTTTAGCTTTTTTAAACTCTTCACGTCGAACAGACCTTCAGGGAAAACCTTGAATTCAGTTTGATAAAGATTTAATTCCTCGAGATGTTTTAAAGATGAAAGATTGATTATCTCTTTCGTATTACTATAATTAAGATTTATAGATTTCAATTTTTTAAATGTTGAAAGATCTGGGATAATTTCGGCTTTTTTACCTTTACATTCTTTGAAAACTATTGTCTCTAAACAAGTGGAAAAATGTTCAAGATAAGCTTCCAGCACTCTTACACCCATATCTGATTTTTCACAAACGAGATGTGACACATCGAAGTTCGTTATCTCAACGGGGATGTCCTTACATCTCATTTTGCTGACATCCATTGTCTTTGTTTTTTTATCGTATATCGTATTCAGGACAAGCATTTTGTCTTCACTACTGCCAAAGTTGATTAAGTGAGATCCAGCAAAAGCAATTTGTCCGTTTTTAAGAACATCTCTGGAAATTGTAATTAGATCTAACTGCACAGGTTTTCCTTTTATGATAATGTCTTCTTTGAAAGATCCATATATTATAACTTCAGTCAGATTTTTGTATTTCAAAAAATCAGGATTTATTCCTTTGTTATTGTACAGTTGCTTTACAGCTAATTTTATCTTTTTTAATGGAAGATCATATGCGGTACTAGGAATATTACCATTCTTTAAATAGTAGTTGTAACTCCAATTAAGAATTTCTAAATTTTTAAGGTTGCCAATAGTCTTTGGAAGTCTTTTTAGGTCGTTTTTACTAAGGTTCAATATTTTGAGATTTACCATTTTTTCAATCTCGGGTGGTATGGTTTGTATTAGATTGTCTGATAAATCTATTTCTGTGAGAAATGGGAAGTGAATTAGTGCTGTTGGGAAATTTCTCAATCTAAATTTACTCATTCTAAATACTGTCCCATTTATAAACGGCTTTAATAGTTCGACTTGTTCTTCTTCCGTTACCTCATCGAGTAAATAGTGAATACCAATGTCATAATATTTATATAGCGCTTTTGCTATTTTGAGCCCATCCAATTCATTATCTCTGGTTAATCTTCTAATGTTGGTAGCTACTTCATCCTCATAGGTTCTGAATGACAAGTTGCTTTTAGATTTTTTTACCAGATCCAGTGACCCATACTTGTCTATGATATTTTTAGTAAGTTCTCTAATCGTATCATCCACCGTTATTCGATATACAAGAAAAATTTCTGTAATCAACTCTTTTGGAAATGTACTATTTTCTAAAATTCTGAGTGCTAATTTAGTGTTGGCGTGGTCACGGCTCAGTAACAGTCTTGATACTTTGCTTACCTGTTCGTCGGAGAGGGTAGTTTTTGATTTTGCTTTTACTGAAGACTTTTTCTTTTTTATGGGTGTAGCTTTACTTTTTTTCGCAGCCTCATTTTTGACTTTTGTTGTTTTTGGTGAGCTCTTAACCTTACTTTGCTTATATCCCTTGTCTGTTTTTGATTTTACCAGTTTATCATAAATCTTCAATGCCTTGTCATACGCAACTGGCTTAGGCGTTTTGGTTCCTTCTTTTAAGTTGCCGCCACGTTTGCCGTAGGCGAAATTTACAACGAAGAGCTTACTGGATTTTTCCAATGAGACATGGTAGACTTTGTCGCTTTTGGCGTCTTTAAATGACAGCTGTATTTTCTTTGGAACCATAATTGTTTTCTAGTAAATAGGTTAGTATATCTTCAAGTAGCAATTCTTAGGTAGTAGTGTCTTGAATTCTTCTTCAGTCACATCATCTTCGGAAATGGTAAGTGACTTTAGTTTTTTCAAGTTTTTCAGACCGTCGTAAATATTCTTTGGGTTTTCGGTGCCATATTCTTGAAAATTGAATAATTGAAGTTCTGTGAGTTTTGTTAATCCAAAAACTTCAATTGGGAAGGTCTCTAGATCAGTATTACTAATATCGAGTTTTTCAAGATTCTTGAGACTTTGCAAATTTACAATTTCTGACAATTCACAATCTTTGAATATCAAGGTTTTTAATTTTGGAAATTGAGATAAATCTGGAGTCTTCTTCGTTCTTACATAATTAAACTGAATAGTTTCTAAATCTGAGAAGTGTTTAGGAAAGGTTTGTAAGGCGGTAAATGCCAATTGCGATTTTTCTGAAACCAAGTGTTTGATTTTAAAATCCTTTATTTCCTGAGGGACTTCATTTACTTTTAAGTGTGATAGATCTAAGGTTTTTGTTTTCTTGTCATATAGGCTTTCTAGTACAGTTTTTTTGATCTGTGAATCGCCGTTGTTTATCAGAAATGAATTACCACTTGTATTATCTTGCTTTAATGCAGTTTTTGCCAATTCAAGCGGTGTCATATTTAGTGGATTACCTTTTACAACAATATCGATATTTGGATAATGACTGTAAATGGGTTCGTGGGTACCCATTCGGTTGCTCATTTTAAATTCGGTCAGATTGGTCAATTTTTCAAAACCTTTTGGTGGCTCCTTAACAGTCATGTAGGTGCCGGTGGAGACCTCCAATTTTTTGAAATCCATATCAAAAAAGTAGTCGGGTAATGGATGGTTAAAATCAATACTGTCGATATATAATTCCTCTACTTTTTTGAGTGACCCAAAATTCTTGTGAAAACTTTTAAAACTGGCATTACCTTTTAAATTTAGAACCTTTAGGTTTTCGAAAATTTTTATTTTCCCTGGAATTGTAATTAAATTGTTATTAGATAAATCCATTTCTGTCAATTCAGGAAAATCATATATTACATCAGGAAATTTATGTAGCGCCAAACCACTTAAATTTATTACACTCCCTTTAATAAATGATTGTAGTATTTCTTTCTGATCTGCCTTATCTGTTTCAAAAAGTAAGTAGTTGGCTCCGGTTCCATATTTTTTATATAGTGCTTTGGCTAGCTTTACACCATCTAGCTCATTTCCTGTTACTAACTTTTTGATATTCTTTTTAATGGTATTTTCATTGGCACTCTCTAGTTCTGAAGGTGTTCCTAGTGATTTGAAACTATGTCTTCTTTTTTGTAGATCTTGAGAACCGTGTTCTTTAATCAAATCTTCAGCCATTTTTTTGATATCCTCATCAGGCGTAGTATGATAGAGTAGGAAGATTTCTGTCATTAAATCCTCTGGAAAAGGTTGGTTCTCTAAAATGCCCAATGCTAACTTGGTATTAGCATTATCAATACTCAATAACAAGCTAGATACTTTTTCAATCTGTTCATCAGATAGACTTCCTTTTGGTTTTTTCTTTGACTTAAGCTTTGCATTCTTTTTTGCTACTGTTTTGCTAGTCTTCAATTCTTTTTCAAAAAAGATATCTAGCTTATCTCGAACTTTCTTATTTGCATTCTTTTGTCCTTTAATAAGTGCTTTTACTAAAGCGTCTTTTTGTTTGGGATACTCTTTAAGTATGGCTGATGACAACTTAATAAATTTGACAGAAAGTGGAATGTTGACAGATTCCATGATGTCAGATATTGCCTTAATGCAACTTGCTACACCAAATCCCTTTTCTGATACGATTTGGGTTACGAAATCAATACTATACTTCTGTGCTGTTTTAGCTTTGTCCAAATTATGGTATTCAATCAAGGTGCTTTGCATTTTTAGCAGCTCCTTGTTGGTCGGTTCTAATGCTTTCAATAATTTATAAACCCAATTAGTGACTTCGTATTGCCTATCATAAAGTCCTCTTCCTTTTATGTTAGAGACTTTAAACTCTTGAATGGTAGTAATGACCTTTTTACGGGAAATTTTCTTTTTTGCGATTAACTCCAAAAAAATGTCTGTCCAGATATCATCATAACCATTACCCATATTAGATGGATTGTTAAATAGATACCAAATATGATCTTCAAGAGACTCTTTATGTTTATATAAATAGGAGAGCGGATCTTTATTGTCACTATCATATCCGCTCATTAAGGGTAATAGATTTTTGTTTTTGGATTTATCAATTACAAAAGGAGAGTTGAGATGACCGTCTTTAACATATCGCATTCTATCCAAATACTCTAAAGTGGAAACTTTCTCTAACCAATCTGGGCAATGGTTCGCAATTAAGTCATCGATTACCTCCGGCTTTGTGATATCATCTATATACCAATAATTTGCTTCAAATTCATTTGCAGTAAATTCGATAAACGAGTAGGCAATTTGATGAATGCCAATCGATAGATCTCGCTTTAGTAGTTTATTCTTAGACATATAATCTTTCACCAAGGGTCTCAAGCTCTTCCGTTCTTCCTCGTTGATAGTATTTAGAAGCTTAACTGGACTTTTCTCTGACTTTATGAAGGCTACAATTTCTTCGAAGAGAACATCAGTATCCCTCGCTTTTTCTTTAGTATCAACCTTGGTTTCCTTAACTACTTTTTTAGTAGTTTTCTTTGTTTCTTTCTTAGGTGCCTTCTTGGTGGACGTATCCTTGACTCCAGTTTCTTTATATCCCTTGTCTGTCTTGGACTTAATCAACTTATCATATATAACTAAAGCCTTATCATAAGCTACTGGCGTTTTTGTTTTTGTACCTTCCTTAAGATTTCCACCACGTTTGCCGTAGGCAAAGTTTACAATGAAACGCTTGCCTGATTTCTCTAATGAGGCATGGTAGACTTTGTCGCTTTTTGCGTCTTTGAAGCCTAGGGTAGTTGATTTTGTATTCATTGTATATATTTTTATTCGATTTATGTTTAGTAATGCTTTGCTATAAACGCACTAACCGCTGATTGGACAGTCTTTTTTGGGTTATTGTTTCCATTTAACATAGCCTTTCTCAAGCTTACTGCGTGACTTGGGTAATGCTCATGAATGACTGCGGCAAGATCAATTATCAGTTCCGAAAGTATAATTTTCGTGGATTCTATATTTATTGAAATAGAGTGAATGCAATCATCGACTTTGAAATCTTTCTTTGGGACAATAGTCTTAAGCAGTTCAACGCTGTGGTTACGTGCGAAAGGTACCTTCGGGCGACCTATATTCTCAATCAATTTATCCTGCATCGGCATGAGCTCCTTTGCGGTAGGCTTCATCGCATATAGTAACTTGTATACCCAGTTTGTCACATCTTTTTCTCTGCCGTAGATACCTTTTACTCTGATGTCGCTGGTCTTGAAGTTCTGAATATGAGATATGACCTTAGCTCTTGGGATTTTGTCATCCTTCATCAGTCGTAGGAATATATCAACCCAAAATGGAATCCTGCTGATTTCAACATTTGATACGGTGGAAAAGATCAACCATATATGTTCATTTAGGGACATCTCATGTTGATATAGAAAAGCACAAGGGTTTTGGTCTCGATTTCTACCTGCAGCAATCATATCTTCCAATTCCCATAGAGGACTTCTGCTGTTTAATTGCAAAGGAGATTTAAATACCCCTTTCTTGAAATAGTCAATTTTTTCTAGATAGCCAATGTTTAAGTTTGATTCCAACCAATCGGGTTGATAGTGATCAAGTAAATCCTTGAATACTTCAGTTGTTCCTAGACTATCTAAAAAGTAATAATCTGCAAACGTTTTATCATTTGGGTTCTCCAAAAAGGTATACCATATCTGTCTCTCATATAGACTAGCTTCTTTAAGTTTTTCCTCTTCCTTTGGTAGTAGTGCTATAGCAGATGGTCGTAAGGCATCACGTTCACTTGACGTTAAAGTATTTAAAAAATCTACAGGATTCTTTTTTGATTTGATTAGCCCTTTTAGCTCCTTTAGTAATACCTTTTCAGCACGATCACTATTACTTGCTTTAGGCTTAGCAGTCTTCTCTGATTTTCCAGTTACCTCCTTCTTTGATTTTTTAGGCGTTTTCTTAACGGTCGATTTCTTTGATTTAGATTCTTTGTATCCTTTATCAGTCTTAGACTTCACCAGCTCTTCATAAATCGCTAGTGCTTTGTCATAGACTACTGGCTCAGGTGTTTTTGTTCCTTCCTTCAAATTGCCATCGCGTTTTCCATAGGCAAATTTCACACCATATAGTTTACCCGTCTTTTCCAAGGATACATTGTATTGCTTATCGCTTTTGGCATCCTTTAAGTATAATGTGATATTTTGTGATGTCATGATTATAGAATTATTTTATCTCACAATTGGGTAAAATGCTAACTAGTTCGTTATATTTTTTAGAACCAGATTTATATAAGGTTTGAGTTAAAGAACTGAAATGTTCTAAAGTTGATAATTTCTTAAACTCTTCTACTTTTGGCTTGTAGTTCGATCTGTCAAATGAGTATGAAATGTCCAAATGTTTTAAGTTTGGAAAATTAAAAATGACTGTAGGAAACGAATTAAAGTAATTGTCTCTGCATTGAAGTTCTTCTAATTGAAGTAAAGAAGCTATCGAAAAGTCTTTAAATTCATTCCCAGTAACAACTAAGGTTTTCAAATTGACGAGTTCACTGAAATCTGGCATTGTCGTAAATTTATTACTTCCGATATTTAGATACTCGAGATCAACCTGTTTTATTGTATCAATCTTTTCAATTTCATTATTGGATAAATCAAGTCTTTTTAGATTTTCTAAAGTATTTAAATCTTGTATTTCCGAAATGTTATTTTCTGATACATTCAGATCTTCCAACCTTGGTAGACTTGGTAATGCAAATTGTTGAAGTTTGTTTTTTCGTATATCAAGCTTTTTTAGATTTTTCAATGAAGATAGATTGGGTACTTCGTGTAGTTCATTACGGCATAGGATCAATTCTTCCAAGCCTGTGAGCTTATTTATAATATTAGTTACTTTTAGGTCGCTTTGTTTTTTAAGGTCTAATTCTTTTTGGTCAGAATCATCAAAATATCTATACCTGCCTAGTCGACAACTTTCTAGATTTAGTATCTTAATGTCGTAGTCTATTAATTCTTCAGGTAAAAATGGCCATCTGTTACGACTCAGGTTCATTTCTTTTGTGGTCGGATTGTAGTATTCATCAAGCACGGCCTTTACCAGCTGTCTATCTCCGCTCGAAAAAATAAATGGAATTACATTTTTATCTCCTCCCTTTAAAGCTTCCTTAGCAACATGCACTGGGTTCATGTCTATAGGCTTACCCTTAATATGCTTAACTTCTGGAAAACCCGTAATTTCGTATCGCTTACCAGCGAGTTGAAAGGACTTTAGTTTTTTCAGATTTTTAATGTTCTCAGGTATTGCGACTGGATTATCCGAAACTATACAGGAATCGCTCAGATTCAATTCTGTAAGTTGATCTAGATCAAAAATAAAGGCAGGAATGGCTTCCAAAAAGTTTTGGGAAACATCTAGTGATTTTAGTTTATTTAATGCTGCAATGGGTGCCAAAGACGCAATAGAATTGTTGCTTAAATTCAATTCCCGTAAGTTTTTCAATCTAGATATTTCTTCAGGGATAACTCTTATCTCATTTGTGGAAATATCTATCGCAGTAATTTCAGGAAAGTTAAAAATAGCTGAGGGAAATTCAGTTAAACGCTCATCTGATAGATCAAGTTTCTTTGATTTCTTAAGGAGTTGCTTAATCTTCTTTTCAGTAAACTTGCCTTTGCTTTTGATACATTCTATTCTATAGATGAAGTATTCTTCCAGATCAGAATCAACAAGTTCTATAAAATCACACGCTTCTATAATTTCATCAGCGGAGGCATCTTTATTAACCTGTGAGACTACTTTATCTATATAACTCGTACTACCATGTTCTATAAAGGCGAGTTTGCCTTTGTCAGATCCTTGAGAAATTTGGAATAAAGCATCTCCTGTATCAAATTTGTATAGATAGTACAAGTAGTCATTCAGAAAGCTGATATCTTCTTTACAATCTTCTAACCAATGCCATTCATCAAACGGTTCAGCTCCAATATATTGAATATCTAAAAATAAATCATCGTCGGTATATTCCCGACCAAAAACTTCATTAAATTCTACATCCAAGCCCAATTGAAACACTCTCTGGTAGTCTTTTGTATACTTACTCTCTGAATCGTATGTTGGCTTGACATCATTTAATTTTACACCTTTTGGCAAGTTTAATTTTTGTTCAAAAGGTTTCAGTAACTTTTTCAATGTCTTGAAATTTGTCAAATCTTCCACTTCATCATTGTTCGCAGTCTCAATGCTTTCTTCTGTGGGTGCACTTTCTGCTGCATACCCCTTATCCGTCTTTGACTTTACCAGTTTTTCATAAATTGACAATGCTTTGTCGTAATCAACAGGCTTAGCAGTCTTCGTGCCCTCCTTCAGATTGCCGCCACGCTTACCATAAGCAAAGTTGACAATGTATAGATCGCCGTCTTGTTCTAAGGAGACTTTGTATACTTTATCGCTTTTAGCGTCTTTGAAATATAGGTTGGTGCTTTTTTGTTGCATGGGTAAAATTTAATATTTTAAAATTTAAAGGGTACTTAGATGATTCTATCTCCTTAATTAATATTAGCGAACAGCTCAATCATAAAATCACCGTCTTCAATTTCCTCCACCGTTGTTCCTAAGAAAGCAGCTGATTCTTCTTCTGAGTGTTGTGGTTCTGTGGCTTCTTCTTCGGCGTCCTCATATTCAAACGGTAGCGTATAGCCCAAACCATATTTGAGACTAGCTTTTCCAGCAACATCAGCCCAACCATTACTAGAATGATAAAATTCTGCTTGCAAGTCTTTAAAGATTTGTGTGGCAGAATCATCTTGACCTACGGATGCAACTTTGTTCACTTTTAAGTTTCCATCTATAAACACTGTTTTGCCAAACCAATTTGTGAAGTAATCGCACTCAATGTTGCCAATGACAATGAATTCTCCCGATTCTGATTTCATAGGATCACAGACATTAACAAATTTCGCCTTAATGTTACCAACGACTAGCACATAACAGCCTAGCGCTTGTAACATGCCGTCACTAGATATATCTCCGATATGAATATAATACCCATTCTTCCGTGATGGATGAAAGAATCTATCATATTGCTTTTGGAATGCCTCTGAACCAACCTGCTTCATGACTTTTTCAAACTCTTGTTTAGTTACTTCTACGAATTCTCCTTTTGCGATGTCCTGTAGTTCCATATTTGTATAAGTTAAATTTTTTAATTGACTTAAGTTTCTTGTTTGCGTATTAATCGACTTCCAATACACAATCTTTCGGCAACAACTTCTGTATTTCTTCCTCCTTTAAATTCTCACCCGAAATAGAAAGAAATTCTAATTTGCCTAATTTTTTCAACCCGCCATACGTCTTCTTTGGAACTTTCGTGTCGCCATCCATACTGTCTGATAACTTGAGTACTTTCAGATTAGTCAGTTCAAAAACTTCCTTCGGAAAATGTTTAAGCTTATTTCTTTCAAGATTCAATTCTTCTAAACTTTCTAGACTTTTCAAATCAACAATTTCAGTTAAATCGCAATATCGAGCATTTAGTATTTTCAATTTTTTAAGAGAAGATAACCCAAAGATTTCCGTCGTCTTAGTCAAGGTAAGATCAATTTCTTTCAGAGTTTCAAAATTTGTGAAGTCTGGTGCTTGATCAAATATGGTGCGTTTGAAATATATAGTTTCTAATATTGGAAAATACTCTGGGTGTTCATTCATAGCTTTGAACGCCAGGTCTGAATTCTCGCCAATCAAATTCTTTATATTAAATTTACTCAAAGCTTCAGGTACCCTACTTGCAGTAACATTTGATAGATCTAAGGTTTTTGTTTTCTGATTATATAGACTCTTTAAAACCGCTGTCTGTATCTTGGCATCACCATTACTCAATAAAAATCCATTCCCCGAGACGTTACCTTGTTCAAATGCGGTCTTTGCTATTGCTAAAGGCTCCATGTCCAAAGGATCCCCTTTCACTATAATATCAATCGTAGGGTAGTTGTCATAAATGTCTTTTGTTGGAATTCTATTTGTCTTCATATTACGCACAGCTCTATTGGTGTTCTCCATTTTGAATTCAGTGAGCTGCTTGAAATTTTGAAATCTATCTTCTCCTTCAACTATGTACTCTTGATTAGCGGAAATATCCAACTTTTTCAAGTTTACAAGCTCATACAATACATCTGGAAAAGGATGCTCAAACAAGTTTCCAGCCAAGTATAATTCTTCTAACCCTTGACACTTTTTCAATACCTTGTTTAATTTGTCAAGTTGATTGTCGCTGAAATTTAGAATTTTTAAATCTTTAAACGAGGTAATTTTTGGCGGGATTGATTTTATATCATTATCCGCCAGGTCTATCTCCGTCAATTTTGGAAAGCTAAATATCACCTCTGGAAACTTTCTCAATAAGGCACCATTTATTTTTAGGGTAGTTCCAACTATGAATTCCTTTAGTAACGCACGCTGTTCTTCGTCGTTTGCTTCTTCCAATAAATAACTAACACCAACTCCAGATTTATTGAACAGTGCTTTTGCCATTTTGACTCCGTCAAGTTCGTTTCCTTTGACCAGCTTTGTGATAGTAGATTTCAAAGAGTAGGGATCAAAATCGATACCTCTCTTATTTTTCTTGTGGATCTTTAGTACCGCTTCCGAAGCATTTTTTTGGATAAATTTCTCAGTTGTCTTTTTTAATTCAGTATCGGTGGTTATGTGGTGTACGAGAAATACCTCAGTCAATAACTCTTTTGGGAATGCACTATTCTCTAGTATGTTCAAGGCTATCTTGGTGTTGGAATCATTGATACTCATCAGCAGATTAGATATCTGCGATACTTGATCTTTACTGATGCCTTCTGATGACTTCATGGAATCATTGACCTTTAGTTTAGGACTTTCCTCAAGACCGTGATCTGTACTAAACTTATCTACTGAATCCCGTATTTTTTTAGAAACATTTTTTTCCGCAGCTGACAAAGTTTTTGTAATAGACTGCCCATGTGCTGAGTCCTTCTTTAATAGCGCTGCAAATAGACCCAAATATTTCTTTGTAAAGGACAAATTTATCAACTTAAAATCAACATTATCGATAACCTTTGTAATCTCTTTGCCAGTAACCTTCTGCTTTGTTGCAATCTTCTTCAGGAAATCTAGACACTGTCCTCTTACGACTGTGTCTTGATGAGTAAGAATACACTGACACATATTGGCTTCTATCGCCTGCAACTCTTCAACAGTAGGCTTTAAAGATTTTAGAAGCTGAAAAACCCACCGAGTCACTTGCTCCGTTGGGTACTCTTTGAATGGCGTATAATCCGCGATAGCTTCGAAGACCTGCGCCCGGGTAATTTTACCTTTCTCTATGAGTTCATGAAAAAGAGGAATCCATCCATCACGTTCTTCGATCTGAGAGATTTCGGTAAAGAGATACCATATGTGATCTTTGTACAGCTCCTCATGCTTGTACAAGAAATCCGTTGGATGTTTAATATCCTCATAATACTTTACCCCATTTTGATAGTGATTTGGCGCGTTAATCAAATCATCTAAATTGAGCCTCCCATCCTTAGGATCTCGATAGAAAGGTGTTTTGAGGTACCCTGCCTTAAAATAGCGCATACGGTGTAAGTAGGGGATAGATAACCTTTCTTCCAACCAAAGGGGTCTATAATTGTCTATCAAAGCTTCAACTACTTCTAGCTTACTGGCTCTTCTAGTAATATCGGCATAATCATAATTTGGTAAGAGGTCTTCATGCTCTGGGAGCAAAAAAGTATACCAAATTTGTTCAGTACCAATGATTGAATCTCTTAATGGCGATCCTCTATACTTCTCATTATTTATTTCTTCAAAAACTAATGGTCTCAAAGCATTCCGTTCCGCGTCATTCAGCGCATTTAGAAACTCTACCGGACTCTCCTCTGACACCAGAAACTGCTTTATTATCTCGAATTGTTTTTTAGTATTTTTAGTCATCGGTTCTTATATTTTGTTTTCAATACGTCCAAAACCAAAGGTCTCAGATTATCTCGATCTACTTGATCGAGCGTGTTTAAAAACGCAGACGGATTTCGCTCCGAACTTAGAAGTTTTTGTAAGGTCTCGAATTGAGCCTGTACTTTTTGATCCATGATTTTTTTAAATTCGGATGTTGTGATAAAGTGAATCAGATACGCCTTTCATGGATCTATGTGGATTATAATATTTTTAATTTAAAATATCTTCTATTTTGAAACACCAAACTTCCACCTCAAAACGCGAAGCGTTTTACATTACTAGTCCCTAGCCCCTAGCCCCTAGCCCCTAGCCCCTAGCCCCTAGCC
>Ga0209187_1002146_pt1 | contig 19716 bp, 26 predicted proteins | sample BantaG_FD_187430 | JGI IMG/M metagenome (GOLD analysis project Ga0209187, IMG submission 187430) | Marine algal microbial communities from Bantry Bay, Ireland - BantryBay_4 metaG (SPAdes) (version 2) | ecosystem: Host-associated > Algae > Red algae > Unclassified | place: Bantry Bay, Ireland...
CCCACGCCCTTAACTGTCGGCGCCCCTCCATCCAAAACTCGCACTATGCCCACTGTATCCCATCTCCATCGACCGCCGCCCTGTCATATGGTCGGCCGGGGCGTTTCCCCAAGGCGGAAGGGGTGATGGTGCTGGGGGTGAAGGTCAATTGGAAGGTGTTACTCGCACAGAGGTCGCTGCTGTGCGGTTGCGGTAGATGTGGAGAGCTCAAATCGTGTCGACCGTTATTTGGCCACTTGCCGACGCAAATTGTGGGTAAGATGTGGGTACATCCGACGTGGGTCGACGACCCACATTCTACCCACTTTTGATACCCACGCCCGACTTGCCGACGCTCTCTACAGTCGAACTCTCTTTTCGCGTGCCGACAATCGCGGAATTAAGGTCTGAACATTTGGGAGCGAGAAGCGGCGATCCAGCCCGACCCAGGTGGAACCATTCAATCACACTATTCGACCCGATTGCGTTGTTGCCAGAGTGTAACACGAGATTCCAAACGGTCATTCTGCCGTCCGTTTACACAAACGGCGGGAAACCACCCCGCCGCTTGGGGCGTTGAAATCAAGTGTGGATTTCAAGTCGTACTAACGTCCATTTGGCGCTCGAATAAGGCTGGATGGCGTTCTTCTTGGGCTCTAATTGGGCTGTCCGTCGGACTTGGGGGATTATATCCGGTTCTAAGAATCGTATCTGGATACGAATATATTCTACTCAAATATCCGAATCCGGAGGCAATTATCCTGATCCGGATCTCAGCTGAGGGAGTTATCCGTGATCAGATACGAAGGATCGGCGTGTATCCGTATCCTACTACGCCCCAAAAACCGTATACTGACAACCCCTGGCCGCGAGTCGCCGATTATGTCCTCTTGTGAGCGTGCTTTGGCCCTGACCTTTGCTTACTGTGCGAGTTCCTGCGAATGCTAAAGCTGACGTTCCCGCCGCCGCGCCCGTGCCGTGACAGCGGCTCCGCTTGCACTTTTCTGCTCTCCGTCGACCCCGCCGCCTCCCCCGCGGTGCCTTTGTTTACCTCACACCCCCCATCTACCCCCGCTCAAGTTCTCCTCTGCACATTGTTCTCTTCCCCCCCACCTCCGCGCTGCGCGCAATGGAGGCCCGACGACTTGGAACCTACCTCGTACGCTATCCGGGCCGGCCTGATTTGACCGCGGCCGAAGTCTCGGACGCTCTGCTTAACTTCTTGCACCACGAGTATCCGCTGGAGGCGTGCCATCCGCTTTAAGACCAGCGCACACGGGTGTGTATGCTGGACAACCTGTTGGCATGGACATTGTCATCACGATGGTCGGAGACCCCGACGAGCTGGGGAAGGCGCTTGCTCCCTTCTACAACGGCGTTGCTGGCGTGAGCGGCATGAGTTCCGCTCAAGGTAATTGGATACTCCACAAGCAGATTGCAGCTGGCCACCATGTCGGCTGGGTGCCGCGCGCCGTCGGGCATATGTAAGCAACTCTGTGCCTTGTACAATCTCGTCTCCGCTCTTTTATTGTCCTGGACTGGAGCATCGCGACCACCCACCGCATGTGAAGTGTACTTCCGCAGTTCCCCAGGGACAATTGGCCCTTGCTTAAGTCGTAAGGGGTGGTATTTGTGTGGTGACACTGCATGTACTTGTTTGTAGATCTTTCATCGGGGAACCGATTACGGGTTGAGCTCTGGCGGAGATTTGTGCGTGAAGCGGCGACTTCAGTGTGAGGCTATGAGCGCCCTCTGGAGGTGCGGGAGCTCCCCTAGGAGGCGCCGTCCGGGCCTGGTCGGCCGCGCCATTGAGGGTTCCTGGGAAGGCCCTGCGGCTGAGGTGGCCTGGGGGATATCAGGCACGCCTTCGCAGGCCTGGGAACGCCGTGCCAGAAAAACAACGCACCCACTCAACATCATCGACTTCACAGGTTATGGGCCCAGTGTCGCTGGTGGTCATCGTCGTCTTCCGCTCTGTCGTTTGAGGGACGGCGCTCATTGGGCTGCTGTGTGTTCCGGCGTCGGGCGGGCGGGTTTAGCCTCCCACGTCGTCATTGTCGCGTCTCGGGGCGCGGTTGTCGTCTTCATGGCAGAGTACGGGCGCTACGGTGGCCCTCGCTTTGCGCAGTTGAACGATGATTACAAGGTCTGGGCCGTGTACTGCCATAAACAGCTCATCAAGGAGAAGGTCTGGGCGGTGGTCGTGACGGACCACCGCGCGTCCGGGAGTGATTCCATTGGCATTTTGGTGGCGGACGCGTGGGACATCATGAACGAGTCGGCGTTGGCGGCCATCCAGATGTCGGTCAAGCCGGTTCATCTCTATTCGGTGACGGCGGTCAGAACGGCCAAGTGTGACGGTCCGGCACATGGCCCACACACTCGAGGAACAAGATTCCCCAGAAATATGTCCCGCTACCACAGATTTCAAATTGTTCCGTTGGCGACCCACTTGTGATTCCCCAGAAATATGTCCCGCTACCACAGATTTCAAATTGTTCCGTTGGCGACCCACTTGTGATCACCTCGTGGCTTACCAACCACAACTGCGAGCCCAATACATCCCTGGGACTAATATCCCCCCCGGGCGGGCCCTTTCTTAAGGGCCTAATTTTGTGTAAACCCGACTTGGAATATCGACTTACGCTACTCCGCGCCCCTGACTCCGGGGCGCCGCGAGGGTGTCTCGTAGAACCCTTCCCCCGCCTCTACTTCAGGCGGTATTAGAAGCTTCGGCCGTCCTCCGCTGAGACTGGCCCCCTGGGCAGTGAGGGGAGGGTTTTCCGAGGGTCCTTTGAGGGTGTCTGAAGAGGGTTTTCCGAGGGTCTTTTGAGTGGGTCTGAGAAGGGTTTTCGGAGGGTCTGAGGGGAACGGACGGGATAAGAGGGCGAGGCGTGAGTATTGCGTCGAGGCCTTCGACGCGGGCAAGTAAACTACCGGTCACACAACTCGTGTTTGTCGCTCTGGGCGCCTTCCCCCGGTCGACGCCGTGCGTTTGTGCTCTTCGTGGTTTTCTTCCGGGGCGGGTATTCCCCCACAGGACTACACGGCGACACGGTCTGGGTTGCCTTCGCCCCAACTGGGTGGGATGGGCTGAGCGTGTTGTCACATTGGGTGCAGCAGTAGGGCAGGAAGGCAACTCAACCTTTCTTGGGGTAGTGGCGGTGCGCCAACCCGCCTCGGGGGGATCCTCGTTGGTCCTCCTCCCCATGGTTCCTAGCGCTCTGGGCGGCGCCCCGCAACGCCATGTTTGGATGAGTCCGGCCGGGTCGATTGCCGATGGGGGGGGGAATGGAGACCCCCCTGGTGTCCAGGTGCCTGGTGCCGGGGGGGATGGGTCTTCCTCCCCGGAGGCGGATCGTCCGTTGACGATCGCCACACCAGTGCAGGCACCACGGATGCGGGTGCCCGCGGGCAGAAAACTTTGTTCCAGCCCTTGCCCCCGGGCCTCGATCCGGCTGGGACTCGCCCCCCGGCAGGCACCCCCTCGGGTAGTACTCACCCCGAGTCGGCCGTGTCGGGTGCTAGCACTCCTTTCGGCGTAGGACAGCTGCCCGACGCTACCACGTGGGGCGGTGGGTCTGTGCCACCACCGGCACGGGAACGTGCGGGTGGGAGCTCTAGTCGAGCTCCCCCAGGTTGACAGAGTGCGAAGGGTGCCCTGGCGCTTGAACACAGCGCCGAAACCCACGGTATCGGTCCCCCGGCCCTCGGGCCTGGTGGGAGATCCCCTCTCGGTGCTTGGGAGGGGGGGGCGATGCCAGAATCGGCACGGGAGCATGCAGGCGGGAGCTTCACTCGTGCTCCCCCAGGCTCACGGGGTGCCAGGGATGGCCAGGGTCTCGAGTGGCGAGACGCCGTGGCCGAGGTCGTTCGGTCTGAAGTTACCCAATAACTAGATACGATGTTGAGGGGCTCTGCGCCCAGGCCCGCGGAGCGCCGGGGCCGAGCCCGACGCTCTTCTCGTCGGCGCCGACGCGACAACTCGTCGTCTTCTTCGACCACTGACGTCTCCCGCTCGGGGGACGAGTCAGCTGTTGCGGCCCTACTTACTGCGTTCCGCGCTACCCCTTCACCGTCGACGGTAAGGCAAGGCACTCGGGGTATTGACCGTAAACACGGTTCAGCCGAGAAAAATGCCGCAAGGCAAGTTGGGGATCATACGCAAAGTTGCGCGTCATGGACGGCAGAGTGTACTTAAGCCATGCGACGGTAATAACTTCTTTTATTGCGACGCCTGTACTTGACTCTGTCCACGAGACATCGGCATGGATAACTCCGTCACCGGTAACAAGGACATGTTGGATAGTGGGTATCCACGAGGAGTCCATGACGATGTTGGCCACGGTTGTGAGCCCGGCCTGTCGGCGACTTCGTCGCGTTGGCGTTTACCATTCGTTTTCTTGTACATGCTTCTTCTTCTGACGAAGAAATCGCACCACCAGGTTGCGTGGGAGATTCTTCAGGGGTTCCCAGGTGTCGTCTTTCGACCCGTAATCGAACCCGCGCACCTTAGCGCTATCGCTGTCGCCAGTCTGGCGTAAGCCTAGAAGTTTGTCAGCCACGTACTCATCGGCAGTTGCCGGGGGTGGCTTGCGTTGGTCAAGACCATCCAGCAGGGGGTGTGGAACCGTGTCCGTCGTCGTTGGGCGAACAGCTGGGGTGACATGGTCACTGCTGACGCGTTTTTACTCGCCGTCAATGTCCATAACAAACGTGGAGGCATCCGCGTCTGCATCGATGACCACGAAGGGTCCAATGGCTTTGCTTTGCAGCTCGTTTTGCCGATCGTGGTTGTTCGTGTAGGGGTAGTCGCCGATCTTGACCTCCGCATTGCGGGTTGCGACCCGATGGTCGAAGTTACCTTTGTAACGTTGTAGCGTCTTACGCAAGGCCTCGACTACGATGGGGATCTGCTTGCGCCGGCGGGCCATGAACTCGTGTTGGCGAGCTAGGGGTGACCCATCTTTGAGCGTTCCCTTATTCGTAAGCGGGGTGCCCGGAAGCAAATTGCGATCCGTGAGGTTGGGGATCCGCCTGGAGATAACGAGCTCAAAGGGAGCGATACCCGTAGACCGGTGTGGTGGGCTATTATATGCCATGGTGATTACCGGGAGTAGCTTGTCCCATCGTACTAAGTCGACGGCGACGTTGTGTCGCAGCTGAGTAGCCATGGTACGGTTGTACCGTCCAACTTGCCCATTGGTTTGGGGATGATACGCCGTGGTGCGAACCGTTTCAATGCCAAGCATTTTCATCACAGCGATGAAGAAGTTCGACATGAACTGGGGCCCTTGGTCCGATAGGATCCGGTCTGGGGGCCCACAGGCGGACACCCACGCGTCCATGATGGCTGACGCCACGGACATGGCCGTATTTCGCCGTCAGGCGACACACTGGGTGAGCTTGGCAAAGCGGTCGCTGATAACCAAGATGAAGCAATTGCCCTTCTTGTAGGCCGGGATGGGCCCAAAGATGTCATTGGACATCTCCGTGAGAGGCTCAGTAGCCGGGAACAGCGTCAATGGCGTGGTGTGTCGCCGCAAGGCGAGGCGGTTTTGGGCACAAGTTGTGCAGTTGGTGACGGTGGTGTGGATGTCCGTTACCATCGAAGGCCAGTAATATGCCTTTCGCATGGTGTAGTACATCCGGTTCATACCGGGGTGGGCTGCCACTGTGGCGTGGTGCTCGAGCGCCAAGACGCGTTCGCGTAATGATTTTGGTACAACCAATTGGTTGCCGTAAGGCGTCCGGCGGTACAGAGCGGGATGCTCGTTGCGGAAGAAGGCCTTGGCCGTTCCGCGCTCCACGCGAGTGGACATCTTGACACAATAGTCGCCTGTTTGTTGTGCTTCGACAACATCGTCGAGCTCCACCGGTTTCGTTGTGTCGGTACCCATGTACCTCCCCGTTCTTAAGCCGTTGGCCGTCTCGGCCAATGCCAGGCAAGGTATATCATTATGGATATCTTCTGGCGGCGCAACCGTAGAGGCACGCGACAGGAAGTCGGGCAAGTGGTGCGATGCACCTGGTTTATAAACCATATCGAATGTGTATTCGGAGGGGCGAAGTCGCCATCGCATCAAGCGGCCGCTTGAGTCAGTTGTGCTGTAGATCCAGCTAAGAGCTTGGTGATCCGTTCGGTTGAGGAACCGTTGCCCATCAAGGAAGTGCCTCAACTTCAGGACAGCCCACACGACGCCGAGGCATTCGCGCTCCGTTGTGGAGTAGTTTTGCTCTGCAGCAGTGAGTCCTCGGCTCCGATATCCGACAGGATGAAGCAGTTCGTCCGGTTCCTCCTGGAGGATTGTACAACCAACTTGGTCGGCGCACGCGTCAACGTCGACGACGAGCTTCCAATTGGCTTTTGGCAAGGCACGTACCGGTGGGCACAATAGTGCGTTTTGAAGGTCTTCAAATGCGGCGATGGCCACGTCCGTCGGTGGTGGTAGATCCGGTGGGATCTCGGCCGTAGTCAGGGCGCTCAGGGGCTTCATTTGTTTGGCAAAGTCCATAACGAAACGTCGATAGACGTTGCACATGCCCAAGAAGCTTTCCAGCTGGGTCTTCGTCGTTGGGAACTTGGCGTGCTTCAGAGCATCCACGCTCTTGTTATGCACGTGCAGTTGCCCGGGGCGGACAATGTGTCCGAGGTCCTCGACTTCGTCGAAGAACCATGCGCACTTTTCCAAGTTAAGGGTAACCCCGGCCTCGCGCAGACGGTGCAGAACCGTATCAACGCCTTTGTCGTGTTGTTCCGCGTTTGCGGAGAAGATGATGACATCGTCTGAGAAGGTAAGGCATATATGTCACTCTAAGCCCCAGGGGATAATATCCAACGCGCGCTGAAAGGTAGCGGGCGCATTCGTCAAGCCGAAAGGCATTGATAACCAGTGGTATATACCACAATGCGTTGTGAACGCCGTCTTCTCTTGGCCTTCCTTGCGTAAGGGCACTTGCCAGTACCCCGCGGTGCAGTCGAGAGACGTGAACACCTGGGCATCTCCCAAGGAGTTGAGGCAGTCCTCCATTCGAGGCAAGGGATAAGCATCCTTCTTTGTGATGTTGTTTGACCGACGATAGTCGACACAGAATCGGGCTTTTCCGTTCTTCTTTGGTACAATTACCACGGGGCTTGCCCAAGCACTATGGCTAGGGGCAATGACGTTGAGCTTCAACATCTTGTTTATCTGATCAGCGATGATCTGCCATTTGAACGGCCCGGTCCGGTAGGGTTGAGCCCGTATGGGCAGAGCGTCTGGGGGAGTGACGATGGCGTGCTGCGTAGCACGGATGACACCTAGGGTTCCATCCCACATCGACGAATGCGTCTTGAGCATGTCTCGAATCTGCTTGTGCACGTACTCGGGGGCCTCACTGAGGTAGAGGTCCTCGAGAGGGTCACGACTTGCGTCGTCCGATGAAGTATCGGTACCATCGTTTGGATGCTTGTCATCCAAGACGGCGGCCAACATCGGCCCTTGGTAGGGTTCTGCAAACCTTCAAGGTTGAGTTCTTGCGAACAATGACTTGGTCTTTGTCAAAGTTGCATAACTTGACTAAGAAGAGTTCTTCGGGCTTGACGATTGCCAGGCCGCGGGCGACCGCCATTGACTTATGTCGGCAGAACCGAGCGTTCGGTGTGATGGTACCCATACTAGGGGTATCACATGTGGCCATTATCCACTGTTCTTGTTGTCCGTCCACACGTACCTGTTTACAGGCTCTCACGCTTGCGGGTTTGTCTTGTCAATGGCGGTCCAAGGCACTGGCATTAAGACAGGCCAAGAGCGCCGTTGGCCGAGGAAGCTCTTCCGTGCAGCGCACGTGTTCCTTCCAGACGATCTTACGCAAACACGGCAAGATCGCCTCATTGTTTTAATCAATGAACTCGGTGCCGAGAATGCACGGGATTGACAAGTTGTCGGAAACCGGGAATCGGTCACATAGACGAACACCTCCAGTGCCTACATACAGATGTATGGCATACTTCGTCACGAGACAATTGTTGTTTGCATCTCGGATGCGCGGAAGCGTGGTCAACTCCTCGGCGTAAGCCATCCAGTTCGCAGGGAGAACACTAGTTCGCACTATGTCCACCCCGGCGCCCGCGTCAAGTACAGTGCGGCAACTCCGCATCACACGCATGCACGGGCCAAGCGTGGCGGCGATCTCGTAGTGCCGTAGGGCACGGCGCAAAAACCTTGTTTCCGTACGCTTTCGCGTTCCGCGGGGCAACCCCAAGTCGAGCACCCGGCTTAGGCGTTTTTCGAGTCGTCCACGGCGTCGGCCGGATGTTCGATCTCGTCTTCATCGACGTTTCCGTCAGCAATAGCATGAACGCCGATAGGCGGTTGGGGACGCTCGCGAGGGCGATATGGCTCGGCACACTGTGCGGCAAAGTGCCCCGGCTTGTTACAATTGTAACAGATGTCAGCCCGATTGGCTTGAGGAACGGCGGCCCGCGGGGGCGGCGGGGTGCGACCCTGTGTGAACGGTCGTTCCGTCGTCGTCCGCTGGTCCTGTGTCGCGTAAGCGACTTTGATTGCCGTTGGGCGGGTCATCTTGAGCTGCAATTGCAGCTTGTTTGTGCCGTCTCAGTACATCTGGGTGGTAGCAACAGTCTCGGAAAGAGTCCGATCCGGAAATTGGTCATTCAAGACCCGAAAGTGCGCTTGCACAAGGTCCGAAAGACCAGTGATGAAGACGTCCTTAACGTCTTTGATGTCGAACAAACCGTTCAGGAGGTCGCATTGCGCTTCCACGCAGTGACCAAAGGCCGTGGGCGCCTCGTTATCTTGTTGCTTCATCGTAATTATGTCTTGGCAGGCGTGAGCCATAGTTGCGTGTGTCGCATACTTCGAGAAATGCCAGTTGACGGCATCTCCGTATGTACGGATGGCATAACGCTTACGTCCGAGGGTGCTGTTAAGCGCACCGGAGAAGGCCATCTTGGCGTTGCCAGCTAGTCGAAAGATCATGAGCGGGAGGGCATGACCGTGCGTCAGCCCAGCCGCGTCGCACGCGCGGCGAAAGGTCGTTAAGAACGTGAAGATGCCCAAGGGCAGGGCTCCCGTGAATGGCTGTTGCCCATAGAACGCTCCGTGTAAACGTCTGTTGAGACGATGCGACCGTTGTGCCTCATTAGGCGTATACGTCTGTTGACGGCGGATCAGGAAGTACGTCCCGTAGTCCAGGAGTGTCTTGACGCGGCTATTAGCCGGGCGGATCAAGGCGCTCCTTCCGTTTTGTGGGGGTCGCGGGGCGCTTGCGCGCGGCCGCGTCCGACTCGCTCGAGCTGTCGCTCGGTGAGGACCCACTCGGGGGCGATGGCGGGCCTGGAGGCCCGTGGCCAACGTCGGATGAGAACTTGTCCTTCGCGTTGGAGTTGTCGTCGTCTGACGACGTCGGGCCTGACCCAGAAGCAGAGTCATCGGAAGATGAGGAAGGCGCGGCGTTAGCCGGATCGTCCTTGCGGATGGACTTGTCTTGAGTCACCTTTCTTGTCTTCTTGACGTTCTTGGCCTTGTCTTCCGACTTGCAGCGAGACTTAACCACACGGTGTTGCTCCTCATGGGAGTCGACCTTGACCAGGGCCTCGACGTCGTCGACCAACTTGTCATTGGCTCGCGCCAGAGACTCGTTAGTCTGTTCTTGGGCCGTTAGGCGTCGCTGAAGTGCTTCAATGGCCGCCTTCAGGCTCTCCACCACCTGCATCTGCCCTGAGGCGGCTTGATCCGCAGGGATAGGAGGAGTAGGAGCACCGTCCGTTGGGGCGTTGGAAGCGGCAGGATTGCCTTGTCCCCCACGCGGCGGCCGGTAGCCAGCTGGCAGCTTGCCGTCTCTGGCTGGCCAAGTGCAGCCGGTACCACCAGTAGACATACTGGGACCCGAACAAAGTGTTCCGACTTTGCGAGCGCCCTCCGCTCCAACGTCGAAGATCTCAACCGTGATGCCCCCGGCACCAGGCCCACAAGTCGACGGCTTACGCCCCGCGCGCCAGGCGACCGTATCGACACCATCACAATGCCACGAGGCAGCGAGAATGTCTCGGGAACACCGGGCCGCGAGGCACGATGGAGGCGAGGATATCCCCTGCTGCTCCACCAAATGTGGTACTAATAACGTTAGTTCAATTACCAGTGTACTGAGACCGACCGTAGCCAAGCGATAAAGCGAGTTCTATCGCCGTCGCGGCGAGGAAGAAAGACCTTTTATTGAAGGGCTTCCGATGAGAAGCCGGGTGGTGCCCACAACGGCGACCCCGGACCCACGGTGATTTAATACAAACGAGGGCACCGGTCGATCGACCGGCCGATCACAAGCGATCGTAATGAGTGCCGGCAGACAGATAAGACAGGCAAGCAAACAAACAATAAAAAATGAACAATGCGGAAGTAACCCCCAAAAGGGCGTGCCACTGGCCAATTCCCACAAGACATGGGCTTTGGCCCGTCAACGGGGCTACTCGTGGCCAATTGCCATTTGGGAGCAGAGATATGCTACACAAACCACACCAGCACCCCCAACTCGGGTGGTGCCGCCCAAGATTGTGGTGAACCACTCATACTACCGGGTGATGCTCGATTGTGAGACCTACGCGCTAGACAACAAGTCGGTTGTCTACACGCGGCGCCAGGCCGGTACTTTGGTCCGGCGCAAGAAGGAGGTGGCTCAGTTCTTCGGGGTACACGACGAGTGGGACGGTTCCCCCCCGGCCAAAGTCTTTCAGTTCTTTCGTAAGTTCGCCAAGGCCTGTGACGACAACGACATCTCCGAAAGCGAAGCCTTCTATATCCTTCAAGACACTACGAAGGAACCTCTGAAGTCAGAGGTGATGATGGTTATGCCAACTTGCCGGGCGGGTAACCCCGGCGAGGTCACTTCCAACCTGGAGCTCATCAACTGGATGCTCCGGCGTGACGTCGTCGAGGCTTCAGTGGCTACTCTAGTTGAGACCCTTAACGTCGCGGTCCAACGGGATGACGAGGACGAGATGTCCTTCGCCGAGCGCCTCTGCCGCCACAACACCGAGTGCGGGTTCATGTACGGGCAGGGCGCCCTCAAGGGGCGCTTTGTGGAAGGAGTCCACCGCGCGGCGCGCGTCACTGTGCGCGAGCGAAAAACTCCCGGCATAACTATGGCGGAGCTGGCTCGCGTCGCCCAGACCAATGGCGACGAGCACCGCTGGCTACGACTTGAGCAGCTTGAGGAGCGGACCAAGGAGCGAGAAGCGCTCGCGGAGGAGGCCCGGCTCCGGCGGCAAGCTCGTGCGGCCGCCCTTCCCCGGGTCACCGGGAAAACACGGGGTTACCAACCGCGGGACGCCCCCGTCCGGGCCGTCGGGGCCGTGGGTGCCAAAACTCCGGGCCCCCGGTACGATGTGTCCCGACCCAAAGCCCCGGGTGGTTCGACTCCCGGGGGCAACGACAACCCGCGCTACCGCTCGCAACCGAGGGATGAGCCTTCTCGACCCAAACCCCGGGCGGAAGAGTACCCTTGCTGGCAGTGTGGCAAGGTGGGTCATGGGGCCGAGGTGTGCCCCGACTGGGACGCACGCCTACGTGACCGATTGGCAATAGCCAGTCGGTGGTGCCCTCTTGGGACGTCCTTTGGCTCCCATGATACACCGCGAACGGGCCGGCGAGTAGCCGTTGCCATTCCCAACGAGGAATCCAGCTCAAGCGGCGAGGAGTTGACGCCGCTTGAGAAGAGGGAACCGCAGACCGAGCCCGAATGCAGATCCGCCACCTCCTCTGAGTCCGAGGAGGGAAACGAGTAACCACCCGTGTTGGGCCCTCCCCGCGGCAGCCTGTGGAACCAACCCGGGGCGTGATTGTGATGCCAGTACGCATCCAATCCCGACCCAAGGAGATCCGCCCTCGGGACGCGCCCCTCTTGAAGGGGGTAGGCGGCCGGAATGTGGTGGCCATCCTGATGGGGTCCAATAATCAGGTGCCCAGTCGCGTCTGGCTGGAATCGGGGCGTGAGTTGGCCTTCGGCGTCATTGTCGACACGGGGTCGTGCGTCTCCCCTGTACGGGAAGCGCTACTCCCCCCGGAGATGAAGGTGGCGCCCTTAGATGCGGCGACCGCCCAGTCGTTGAATGGGGGACTCCTTCCAATCACGGGCACCGTGACTCTTACGGTGCGAGTCGGCACTTACTCCACCCCAGTCACGTGTGGAGTAGTGCGCGGTATGTCGGTCCCTCTTCTCCTAGGAACCGACAACACTAACGTCCACGTCCCCATCATTTGCGGGCCCAAGGGGTACGTACATCCGGTTACTAAACGAATTTAAGGTCCCGATCCTCCGTCGGGATAAGACGGTGTCGTATGCCAGGGCGGACCAACCCAGGAAGGCTGGTGCCGCTAGTGAGGTGGACACCAAGGTGCGCCTGGCACACGAGGTGGTCCTACTCCCGCCATCCCGGGGCTACGTCCCAGGACAGACTTTATTCCAAGGGAATGGGGTCATCACCCAGCGCCATCGAGTGTATGAGCGCCACCGCGTGCATGTTGCAACTGGCACCATTTTGACTGCACCGCCAACCAGACGTGGTGTGTGGAGGTAGCCCATACGAGAAACACGAGTAAGCGAATCCCCAAAGGCATGGTCCTAGGGCATACGTCAGCCTACTCCTGTACGGTAGCCGCCATATCCCGAGAGGACTGGGCTGCACTCAGTCCCAGTCCGACCACCGCACCCGGCGCGACAGACCCCGTGGATGAGCCCCACGTTAATACTTCCAACGTGCACGACAGGTTGCGGCCACAAGTGTTCGCCTCACTGGAAAAGCACCGAGCCCTCTGGAGTGGACACTTGGGATCCATCAAGGCCACGGAGCACCGGATTGAGTTGAAGCCGGGCTCCAAGGCCGTCCGGCTCAACCCCTATCGGATGGGTCCGCGAACTAGGGAACTCATCAAGGACCAAGTCGACCGAGTGCTCAAGCTCGAAGTTATAGAGCCCAGCCAGAGTGAATGGGCTAGCCCGGTGGTACTCATCCTGAAACTCGACGGGAGTCCCCGGTTCTGCATCGACTATCGGCAGTTGAACGATCGCACAGTACGCGACTCGTATCCATCACCCCGAATGGATGACTGCCTCGACTCCTTAGGGGATGCCCAGTTCTTCTCCACGTTGGCCTGCATTGCGGGATACTGGCAGATCCCCCCAGCCGAGGAGGATAAGCCTAAGACGGCATTTACTTGCCACTGTGGGACGTACCAGTGTACGCGTCTGCCGTTTGTCCTGTGAAATGCCCCTGCCACTTTCCACCGGGCTATTGACATGATCCTATCCGGAGTCAAGTAGGCATTGCCTGTGCAATGCCCCTGCCACTTTCCATCGGGCTATTGACATGATCTTATCCGGAGTCAAGTGGCAAAATGTGCTCGTCTACTTCGACGACCTCATCATCTTCTCCGCCGATGCCGAGTCGCACCTGTCCCACTTGGACACGGTGCCCACCCTACTCAGGAAGCATGGGGTCACCCTCAAGGCACAGACGTGCCACCTCTTTACTAACGAGGTGGAGTACCTTGGCCATGTATTGCGGCCAGGACGCTTGAGTGTGAACGAGAAGAACCTCAAGGCCATCAAAAGGGCCATCTTCCCCGACACCAAAACCCAACTAAGACGTTGGGTATGTGCAATGTCTACCGTCGGTTCACGGTAGACTTCGCTAAGACAGCGAAGCCGCTGAACAACTTGAACAGCGTGAAGCTTCCGAAGCAGTTGAGTCATCCTACCCCGCAGGAATAGGCCGCGTTCGACAAACTACGCAAACAGCCATGATACCTGCCCATCCTCGCGATACCGCGCAACGAGGGGAAGTACATCATCGATGTGGATGCTAGCTACGACCAGCTAGGGTGCTGCCTACTACAGCAGCAACCCGATGGCAAGTACCTGCCCGTAGGCTACTTCAGTAAGGGCCTACTGCCGGCGGAAAAGAACTTCACCGTCACCGAGATTGAGGGACTAGGTGTGGTGTGGGCGGTCGGTTTACTACGACCGTACATCGAAGGCACCAAGTTCTTCATCCGGTGTGACCACAAGGCACTGAAGTGGATACTCACCACGACGGCCCGCACCAAAAATCGACTCAATCGTTGGCGCATCCTCCTCTCGGAGTTCGACTATGATGTGGAGTACAAGCCCGGCCCCAAACATGCAAGGGCAGACGCCCTGTCCCGCATCCCGACTGAGGGGCTGCACACGGGACCCATCTCCCAGGAGGTCGCCACAGTCGGGGTGACCACTCGGTCGGGGGCGGTCCTCGACCCCCGCCTCCCCGAGAACAGGGAGACCGCCCGCATACCCCTGGGCGAACTAGCCCAGAAGCAGTCGACAGACGAGGTTTGTCAGGAGTTCAAGAAGATAATTGACACCCCCACGCCCACGCGCTTCTATGAGAACGCGGACGGGTTGTTGTGCCGTCGCGGACACCGAGAGGGGACCCAGCAAGGACTGGTCCCCCAGGCCCTAGTAAAGGACGTATTACGGGCGGGGCACTCCTCCCCCTTGGCTGCGCATCCAGGTGGGACGCGCATGTACCAGACCCAGCGGGACCAATACTACTGGCGCTCGCTGGCGATGAAGGTGTTCGGGTGGGTGGCAGCTTGCCCCACCTAGGCAAAGAACCAGCTCATGGGTACGCAGAATGAAGCGTTGATGAGGCTGTTCCCCGCGACGAAACCCTTCGCAGCGCTGGCCATTGACTTACTTGGCCCCCTGCCCCGGACCCCCGAAGAATATGATTACATCCTTGTGATCTGTGACCGATTTACTAAGGTCACTCGGGCGGTCTCGCTTCGAGACATCACGGCTTTGGATGTTCTCAGCGCGTTCCTCGACACTTGGGTTGCTAGCTATGGAATCCCGGATTCAGTTCTATCGGATAACGGACCCTAATTCGCTGCCGTACTCTGGCAAGGAGTGCTCAAAACCCTGGGTATTGGCACTAACCATGCCAAGCCTTACCACCCCCAGACTGATCGGAAGGTCGAACGGTTTAAGAAGACATTAGTTAAGCAACTACGACACTACGTAAGTGATCACGCAGTTACGTGGTCCCGATACTTAAGACTGGTAGTAACGGCTTACAATTCGCAAGTGCATCGTAGCACCGGGCAAATCCCCTTCGCATTCGTCAGTTCCCGACGGCTTACTCCCGTGGCAATCGAGCGACTTACAGCGGGCACCGACCCCGGGGAGATAGTAACCCCCGGGCGAGCCAAGGACAATTTCCTCCAGCACCTCGACTCCCTGATCCCCCTAGTACGGGATACAATGGAAAAGGCACAGGCCCGGTACAAACGAGCCTTCGCTAAGCGCGTGCAGACTCGCCGCGATGCCCTCCAAGTTGGAGACTGGGTATTCGCGATGTCCCACGAGAACCAGGGGGGTAAACTCGTCTTCAAAACACTGGGACCCTACCAGATCTTAAAGAAGAACAGGCGTCGGCTCACCATCGAAAGTGGCGATGGGATCCGTACCATCATTGTGAACCATGCCACCCCGGCCTCGGAACCGCCTGAGGGTGACCCGGGGTGGGCACGGGCACTGGCCGCGTAGCGGGTCCCTTCTCTCCCCTCATCGGCCAGTAAAGCGGTTGCGGCTGTCTTCGACCGCTTTGTCGGACAGGGGTACGACGACCATGGGCGACTCATGCTCAAGGTGAGATGGTTCGGGTATGGGCCCCGGGAGGACTCCTGGCACTACGTGAAGGACCTCCAGGCCGAGATGGTCCGCCAGCACTATGCGCGGCACCGGCTCGCGATGAAAAGAAGGGTGTAATACAACTAAAAAACACTAGTACAGGGTACCCTTCACACACACCCCCGACAATAGACCCAATCCAACGAGGGACAAGCATGGTAGGGGGCGGGGGTACCCATAACTCAACTTCCCGGTACCCTACCGCGACAATGGTCATTACTCCCTGCCCGGCGAGTGCGGGCGGTCGTCGCGGGCGTACCCCAAGTAGTGGTCGTAGCCCGAGGGACCCACCGGGTACTCCTGGGCCGACCCCCGGTCAGCGGGGCCCGGCCCCCCCGACGAGCGTGGCGCCCTACTCGGCGCCCCCCCCGCGGTGGCGTACCCCCCAGCGGACGTGGGGTAGCCGCCCCCATGGTAGGGTGCGGCTGAGCCAGCAGGCGCCCCGGCGTACGGGGCTCGACTGGAGCCCCCGCCCACCGACGGCGCTGCGGGCCCAGCCGCCACCCGCTGGCCGTGCCCCTCCAAGCGGGAGACCACCTGGTGCCCGATGGCCCCTGGGGTGGTGTCCACCAGGAACTGCTCGGCCGAGGCGGGGAGGGGGGACGGGGATGCCGCAGTACGTCCCCCGCCCCCCGGGTCACCCACTTCAGGGTGTCCACAAGGGAGGCCACAATCGCCTCCCGATGGGCCGCCCTAAGCGCCCCCGCCGCACTTGGGTACGTGGACGCCAGGGCGTGCGCGCACCGGGGGGTGACGTACCCCCAGCTGAAGCTCTGTCTCGCCCCTAGGGCCGGATAATACGGGACCCCCGGCGGGGCAAACGTCGGGCGGCCCGACCGCCCTTCGGGTGACGCCCCCGCCCGGGTGGTCCGCTGGACAGCGCCTCCACGAGCAGGGGGGCGCTCGGCAGTCCCCCGGGTGCGATATCACTGGTGGAAGGAACTTACCCCCGGGGCACCCCAACCCCACTCGGGCGGAGGCGACGTCGCCGATATCCTCGCAGCATAGGGGTATGCGGGGTCACCCAGGCCCTCACGGAGGCCTATGCGCCCGGCCACCTGGCGTTCGTCGCAGTGGAAAAACGCCCGAGGCGCCTCGCCCTCCTCCCCGCCAACTCGGCGGGCGAGGTAGGGCCCGGCAGCCTCCCAGTCCAATGACTGGTGTAGGTCCAGCAACTTGCTGAGGTGCGCATGCGCGTCCAGGCCCGCCCCCTCCGCCACGTCTGCGAGGCGGAGCCCTACCAGGCGGCCCACCATGGCGGTGGGCAGGTGCCAGAGGTATCCCTTAGTACGGGCGGAGGCATACCACACCCAAGCCACCTCCAGTACCGACTGGGTATCGAAGATGGCCGCCGCCGGGGTAGACTCCCCACGGCGGAGCGCGGTGCCAAAGTAGGCCACTATGCGTGGCAATCGGGCGAAGAACCCGAAGGGCGCCTCCAGTGCCGACCACCACGACGGCGTCGGGACGTAGTATTCTCGCCGCGCCGAGGCGTGGACCTGGGTACTCTCCACTTGAGAGGCCCGCACCAGGATGCCCGACGCCTCCCTCACCCGGCGCTCGGTGCGGGCGTCCTGGTGGTGGAAGTGGGAATCCCCCTTCCCCAAGTACGGGGAAGAGGAGCACGCCCACTCCCACGCCACGACGGGCAGGACATCGTCGGCGGTGGCCCCGTCCATGACATTGTACAGGCGCGCGGCGGCGCGCTCCACCCACATCGCGTCCCCCGCCTCTGGAAGGCGGGAAGGTCCGTCAACACCCCGGCAGGCAGTTCGTACTGCACGCGGTGGCGCGTCAGCCAGCGCTGCCAAGCCGGTCCCTGCTTGGGCAGCGGGATCGCGGAGTAGAGCGTCCGCGGAAGACACTCCGCCAACTGACTGGGGGCGTGGGGGGGCGTCCACTGGACAAGCGCCCCCGGCCCCGCGGGCCCCGCCTCCTCCACCACCGGGAGGCGCCCCCGGAGCGGCACCGGCGAAGGAGCCTCCTGCTGCATGGGATTATCCCCCCCATCGCCCGGCGCCGCCGCGGCCGCCACCGCCGCCGCCGGGAGGGTTCCCGGCCGGCTGGGCGGCAGCGGCACGCGCGCCACAACCGTACGGGGCACGGCCGCGTCCTCGTCGGCCGACCGCGTCGCCGCACTCGACGCGCGAGAGGCTGACGCCGACCCCGCCGTTGACTTGTACCGGCGGGAGGGCGGCGGCGGTTGCGTCGCTTGACTCCCCGCCGCCGAGGACTCTTGGCTCGGGCGCGCGCCGTTAGCCATGCGCGACCAACGGGCCGCCTTCCCCCGCGCCGCCGCCGAGGCCGCGCCTTTCGACTTGGTGGCGCCGGTCGGCGAAGCAGGCGCAGACGCCGCCGCCCCGCCAGCGCGCGGGGTGACCGCCGTCGAGCCATTGGCGTTGGGCGCGCCCGTAATGCCAGGCGCCCCGCCCACCTGCGGGGTCCCCGCCGCAGTGCTGCCCGACTTGGCCATTGCCGACGCCGGCGTCCCGATCGACGCCGGCGCGGCGCGCCCCGCACTTGGGGAAGCCATCTCCTTTGTCAGCGCTACCGCGAGGAAGCCATAGCCGCCGCGCCCTAGTTGGGGGGCAGCGAGAAGAACGGGGAGGAGGGCTCAATGAGCACAGAGGGACAAGGGGGGGGCTCTCAACTCGATTTGCGACGGGGGGAACGGTGGCGGCCGGTAGTGGACGGCCGCTCGGTCCGTACCCCGCCTACCCCCATTTTTGATGAGCCCCTGTGGGCAGGCAGGGGCCCCTACGGGCCTCCCGCAGCCCCGCCCCGCGAGCCACTTCCCCAGGACGACTCTCCACAGGAGGGGGCCCGCGGGACAGCCCCACAGGGGTGGGGCGGGGGCGCCATACTCCGCGCCCCCCTGTTGGCCCACTGAGCACGGTTAGCGGGCCCGCTCCGGACACGCGGCCGCGCCCCTGGCACCCCGCCGCCGTGTCCACCGCGCGGCGACGGCGGGTACCCCCTTGCCCCCGGCGGGTGCCCCCCCACGATCCGGGGCGGCCCCCGCTGGCGATGACCGGGGCAGCTCCCGGGCCCCACACTGGGGAGCCCGCCGGCTAGCCGTCCTGGCCCGACCGCCACACTCGTGCGGGCCCGCCTCCCTGGCTCTGGGCCGCCAGGACAGCGACCCCTTTAGAAGGGGGAATTGTGACGGTCCGGCACATGGCCCCCACACTCGGGGAACCAGATTCCGCAGAAATATGTCCCAATACCACAGATTTCAAACTGTTCCGTTGGCGACCCACTTGTGATCACCTCGTGGCTCACCAACCACAACCGCGATCCCAATACTTCCCTGGGACTAGTAACCCCCCCGGGCGGGCCCCTACTTAAAAGCCTCATTTTGTGTTAACCCATCTTGAATTATCGACGTATGCTACTCCGCGCCCCTGACCCCGGGGCGCCGGGAGGGTGCCACGTAGCACCCTTCCCCCGCCTCTACTCAAGGCGGTGTTCGAAGCTTCGGCCGTCCTCCGCTGAGACTGGCCCCCGGGGAACTGACGGGAGGGTTTTCCGAGGGTCCTTTGAGAGTGTCTGAAGAGTGTTTTCCGAGGGTCCTTTGAGGGGGTCTGAGGAGGGTTTTCGGAGGGTCTGAGAGCATTCCAACCAATGTCGGGCCAACGGTCTGAAGCGGTGAAATGAAACCGCTGCGTGTGGTCCTGCGAGTGGTCAGTTGCCAACGGGCCAACGCGTTGCCAACGGGCAATGTAATATGTGAAACAGAGTGGGCTACCTTTAGAAGATCTGAGCGCCGTTGGCCTCGACGTTGTTGGCCGCACTTCGTGGTTGCCAACGGAGGACACGTATCAGCGTCGTCGGCAGTATCGAAATGAAAAGGCGTCCGTCGAATACGTGCCGAACATGTCACGAAAAGCGTGTGAACGGAGCCCAAACCGCCCAAATCAAGGCAATCTAGCGAGACACGTGGAGGCCTTTCGGTACCAATCTGGATCGAATCCGCTCGAGTGCGTGACGTGTGTTGCGGTCGCACCGCCC
>Ga0209187_1002148_pt1 | contig 19694 bp, 19 predicted proteins | sample BantaG_FD_187430 | JGI IMG/M metagenome (GOLD analysis project Ga0209187, IMG submission 187430) | Marine algal microbial communities from Bantry Bay, Ireland - BantryBay_4 metaG (SPAdes) (version 2) | ecosystem: Host-associated > Algae > Red algae > Unclassified | place: Bantry Bay, Ireland...
CTTTGCTGTAAGGCTTCCTTCAGATTCTTCCTCACGGAAGACACCCTTGCCTTTGGCTACGATTCCTTTCCTTATAGGCTCGTTCGGGACTTGCACCCTATAGTATAACATCATGTATGGCACACAAAAAAGGCTGTCTCAAAATTTTGAGACAGCCTTTTTTATTTTCGCTTTACTTATTCTTATAGCTTAAAATAGCTTTTTCTTAGCCATGCCCACCGACCTCTTTTTTGTAGGTAAAACAAATCTTCTTCGTAATCATAAGCCTCTTGTTCGAAGGAAATTTGGCGATACGCTGCAAAGTGATTTTTGTAGGCAAGCAAACGAATTATATATTCAGTTAAATACATAATATAAAATCCAATAACTAAAAGTTCAATTTGTTGTTGTATGTGAATTTTTTCATGATTCATCAATACTATATCATCTTTATGACGCTCGTGATTAACGACAATAAAGGGAAATAATGTTATGGCACTGGCATGACCAGCAACAAAATATTTCATAAAAAATGGACTAACTACAACAATCATTTATTTATTATTGAACAATTCCTTAACTTACAAGATGGAGCAATCTATAAACGATGCAAGTCTACATTTTAGTCCTCAAAGTTTATACTTATTGAATATTATCATGGGCTTTATTATGTTTGGAGTAGCATTGGAGTTAAAACCTCTGGACTTCAAACGTATATTATACAATAGTAAATCCGCTTTAGTTGGATTAAGTTCCCAATTGATTCTATTACCAGTCCTAACAATTATTTTTTGTACAATTCTTTTGGATCTTGGATTAGCAGTTCCAAGCTTGGCTTTGGGTATGATTTTAATAGCCGCTTGCCCAGGAGGAAACATGTCAAATTTTATTTCTATGTTGGCAAAGGGAAATACCGCTTTGTCAGTAAGTATGACGGCTGTAGTTACCATAACAGCCGTTTTTCTAACCCCAGTCAGTTTCACCTTTTTTGCTGGCATGCATCCCAAAACCCTTGCTTTGCTTGAAGCCATCAATATAGATTTTTACGAAATGCTAAAGACAGTCTTTTTGATTTTGGGCTTACCCTTGTTGCTTGGGATGCTTTTCAACCATTATTTTTCAAAAATCACCTTAAAAATAATAAGTCCAATTAAAGCACTTTCATTGATTGCATTTATTTCCTTTGTAGTAGTTGCATTCATTACCAACTTTGATGTTTTTAAAAAATACATTCTAATACTGGCTCCATTGGTATTTGTTCACAATTTGTTAGGAATAGCGGGCGCCTATTTATGGAGTCGATTATTCAATTTACCTGAAGCAGATAGAAGGTCTGTAACCATTGAAACATGCATTCAAAATTCAGGTCTAGCCCTTGTAATTACTTTTTCTTTTTTTCAAAATTCTCCCGCAGTAGGCGGCATGGCTTGTATTGCTGGGTGGTGGGCTATTTGGCATCTAGTCGCAGGTTTAAGCATCGCTTATTTTTGGTCAAAACGACCACCTAAACCTATTGAAGAATAATGATAAATCAATCTCTAGAAATTTCTTCTTTATTTAAAAATTTATACCCCACACTTAACGAAAGCCAAGGTCTACCATGATAATACCATTGTTTTACATCATTTCCGCCAACCCAATCCATTCCCGAAAACAGCCCTATTTGAAAAGTATTCACTGCACCAACAATACCAATTCCGCTAGTAAAAGATAAAACCTCTAGAGGGTTTTCACCAAAGTTCTCATTTTTTGAGTTGGATTTATAAACGGTTACAAAACCCGGTCCTGCAAATAAGCCAACAGAGAGGGAGAGCGAGCTAAACTTTTGCCGCTCATATTTTTTCCTATTGAAAATGCTATATCCCAAATAAGGTGCAACAGAAATATCTTTACTTACATCAAATGGTATATCTAATCCATCTTTCTTAAATCCAAATCGCAACTTAATAGGCAAAGACAAAATTCCCCAATCAACAGATTTATAAGAATAGGTAAAACGATGTTTTGGTCCCTTTAAAACATAAAAAACCTCTCGATTATTCGAGGCATTGTAATACTCTGGCAACTCTTCATAATCAAACCTAAAATTCTTTTCATAATAATTGTAAAACTGAATAAAAATGGTATCCTCAATTATATCTATCAGATGAAATTTTATTTTCTTCCCTTTCTTTTTATAAGTTACATCATCTTTTTTCAATCCGTGAACCATCGGAATGTATTTGACTTTATCCTCCGTTCTTTTATTGAACTTATCACAATATTGATAAACTTCAACACCAGGCAACATTCGATATTTGTAACCAACATTTTCTACTTGGGAAAAAGCAGTCATTTGGAAAAGAAAAAATCCTAATAAAAAAACGATCTGTTTCATATGATTTTATATAAGTACCTAAGCATAAATAATCGACACATTTCTGGCGGTCTCTTTTTTCGCTATCCATCGTTAAAAAATATCACCGTAGCTTAGGCTATGCAGAGATTTTTTGCCTTGTATAGCGAAAAAATAGCCTCGTCAGAAATGACGATTATTTATGCATAGCTACTTGGGATTCAAAAAAGTTTGGGTGCATTGGGACCACTGGGCGGCACCTTGCCTAAATGTTTGTATGCAAGTTCAGCCGCCTCTCGCCCCCTTGGCGTACGCTTCAAATAACCTTCTTTAATCAAAAACGGTTCATACACTTCTTCAATTGTACCAGGCTCTTCTCCTACTGCCGTTGCAATGGTTGTCAAGCCTACCGGTCCCCCTTTAAATTTATCAATAATGGTCAATAAAATCCTATTGTCCATTTCATCCAATCCATTATCATCAACATTTAAAGCTTCAAGAGCATATTTTGCAATCTCCAAATCAATTGAGCCATTTCCTTTAATTTGTGCAAAATCTCGGACCCTTCTCAAAAGCGCATTTCCAATTCTTGGAGTTCCCCTACTCCGCCTTGAAATTTCAAAAGCAGCATCCTCATCAATTGGTGTGGCTAAAATTCCCGCAGACCTTTTCAAGATTGTACACAAAGTTTCCGCATCATAATATTCCAATCGACAAGTTATGCCAAAACGAGAACGCATTGGAGAAGACAACAAACCCGATCTTGTCGTTGCACCAACCAAGGTAAAAGGATTTAAATCTATCTGAATAGATCTGGCATTGGGACCAGAATCTATCATAATGTCAATCGTAAAATCTTCCATTGCCGCATAAAGATATTCTTCAATTATCTTTCCCAACCTATGAATTTCATCAATAAACAAAACATCGTTGGGTTCGAGATTGGTAAGCAATCCAGCCAAATCACCAGGTTTTTCCAAAACAGGACCAGAAGTTAGTTTCAAACTCACCCCCAATTCATTCGCTACGATATGAGACAAAGTTGTTTTTCCCAACCCAGGAGGACCGTGCAATAAAACATGGTCCAAAGCCTCTCCTCTCAACTTGGCAGCTTCAATAAATATTTTCAAGTTTTCAACAATTTTAGGTTGCCCAGTAAAGTCAGAAAACTTTGCAGGTCTCAACACCTTTTCTATTTCAACTTCTTTATTTTCGGGATCAATATAATCGTCTCGCATTTATTTATTTTAATTACTAACTTCTAGTTCTTTTTAAAATTACGAAATTTTGTGGGGATTAGATAATTCAAGTTTCACAAGTCTATTAATTTATTATTTTTTTAGGACGGCGAGTATCATCTCTGATCAAGTAGTCTCCCCGCTGCCCGCTGCAATGTATTGCCTTCATTGGAACTAGTTTTTGTTATTTGGGGAAGACGTTGCATACAACGTCTCTACATTGCTTCGTTGCCAATTTTCCCCAGTCAGCCGTTCCAATGAAGGCAACACATTTCCACTCGCATCGGGCGTAGTTTCGTATATCTAGCCTCTCTGTCGCAAAGTTCTTCCTCCGCGCTTCCCATTCTTTTTGGCTTTTGACTTTGTCTTTTGGCTAGTTTAGTCACTAAAATCCCTTTGGATAATAAAGTTTCCATTTTTCTGAATATTCTTTTTCTTTCATATTGTAAGTAAGATAAAAATCATATTCAAAATTAAATCTTTGCAGTAGTGCTATTTGATTTTCTTTATATGCGCCCGATTTTTCCAAATAAAAACCAATTGCTTGATGGTAAGGATAAACATGATCTATCTTTCGGAGATAGGCGGTTAATCTATTTACAGACAAACCCAAATCCGCAGCTCGTCTAAAGGCTTCTAATACTTCATAAACTCCACCACTATATAAAGGTCGAACAGTTGCATCAATTAAGGTTCGTTCCAAGCTAGTCACTCGAATATTATTTTCCAATTCATCCACTCCCAATTGATCGGTATACTTCCTTGTCAACATGTTAATAACTTGTTGCTCACCTAATTTACTCAAATTCTCGCTGGTTCGCTGGGGCTTACTAAATGCACTATCTATTCCAGCTTGTGTCAAAGTTCCTTTTCTACTTTTGGATGATTGTTCATTTGTTATGAAAATGGTTTTAGGAATTTGATCCGTCAAACCGTGAAAATAAATTGCTGAATAATGACTTAGATAAGCTGCTTTGCCTAATGTTAATGCTATTTGAAACGAAGAAGGATTGCCCCAAACAAACCTATTATGAAGTCAATTATTAAAGTTAAAGCTTAACGTTCTAAATTTATTTGTTTTGATTTCTAGTGCTTCTTTAAATTTATGAACAGACCAAGATTCTGGAAGTCTCCAAAAGGTTCTATTTTTTTGAAATATGCTTTCCAATTGTTCACTGGTAAACACTTTCAAATTGAGCATTTCAAAATGGTTCTCTATGTCTTTTTGGGCAATAGAAAACCTTGACTCTCTCATAATTTTGTTTAATAGATGTTCCTTAGTAATATGTAAGTATATATACTTACATACAAGATATTAAAAAAGTTCAAAAAAAACAAATAAATATTGGTTTAAACAAATATTTAATGTATCTTTGTTTGTTTGTTTGTATACAAACAAGACGAAATTTTAAAATTCCATTTCTTTAAAATTCATCTCCTCTTCAGTTATTGTTTTCAGTTAAGAAAACTACATCTCAAATAATCACAACATTGTCCTAACTTCGACATATAATCATTCATATTAGAAGAAAATAAGCATTAAAGAAACTAACAAGTCTCTTTTAACTTTAAATTGTAGCTGCAATTGATTTTTCTTTACTTTTATCAAGATTATGAACGTTTTTGAAATAAGCCCATAAGTTTAAAATTAGATTTTTTCAAACATTTTACTCAAATGAATAAATATTTGCACTAAAATTTTACAAATATGAATGTAGTAATAATCGGAAATGGAATATCGGGTGTAACTTGTGCTAGATTTATTCGGAAACAAAGCGATCATCAGATCACTATCATTTCGGGTGAAACGGATTATTTCTTCTCACGAACTGCATTGATGTATATTTATATGGGGCATATGAAATATGAAAATACCGTGCCTTATGAAAATTGGTTTTGGGAAAAAAATCGCATTAACCTAAAACGTGCTTTTGTTGAAAGTGTTGATACTGATAACAAAACATTGCATTTAGATTCAGGTGAAAAAATGTCTTATGATAAATTGGTGCTCGCGACTGGTTCTAAACCAAACAAATTTGGCTGGCCTGGTCAAGACTTAGATGGCGTGCAAGGTTTGTACAGTTATCAAGATTTGCAATTGTTAGAAAAAAATACGCAAACACTTCCTAAAAGAGCTGTCATTGTGGGCGGTGGACTGATCGGAATAGAAATGGCTGAAATGCTGCACTCTAGACATATTCCTGTTACTTTTTTGGTGCGTGAACCCAGTTTTTGGAACAACGTTTTACCTAAAGGAGAATCCGAAATGATTAATAGACACATTATCGAACATGGTTTTGATTTGCGTTTAGGAGTCAATTTAGAAGAAATTATTGCAGACGATAAAGGCAGGGCAAAAGGAGTAAAAGTAAAAGAAACTGGAGAAATCATTAATTGTCAACTAGTAGGATTGACTGCTGGTGTAAGTCCTAATATTGGGTTTATTAAAGAATCTAACATCGAAACCAATCGCGGAATTTTGGTCAACCGAAATCAAGAAACCAATATCGAAGGTGTTTATTCTGCAGGAGATTGTGCTGAATTTAAAGAGCCTATTGCTGGAAGGCGACCTATTGAACAAGTTTGGTATACAGGTAAAATACAAGGTCAGGTTGTTGCCGATAATATCTGTGGCAAAGCCTCTACTTACGATCCTGGACACTGGTTTAATTCTGCAAAATTTTTAGATATCGAATATCAAACTTATGGCTGGGTGTTCTCAGAATTGCGCGATGGAGAAACCAATTTTTACTGGGAACACAAAGACGGAAAAAAGTGCCTTCATTTTGTATGGAATAAAGACACAGGGCAATTTATAGGTTTAAATACTTTTGGAATTCGCCTAAGACATGAAATATTTGATAAATTTTTAAGAGAAAAAAGAGACATCGATTATGTACTTGCAAATCTTAAATCTGCCAATTTTGATCCTGAATTTTATGCTCAACATGAAAAGGAAATCATAGATTCATTTAACAAAACTACTGGAAAAAATATTACTCTTAAAAAACAAGGTGGATTAAAAGCTGCTCTTGCGATACTTTTGGGGATAGCTCATAAATAAGTGTCCAATTTTGATTTTTATATTTTGGTTTTATTCAAAGCATTTTTTTTAAGCATAGCTGGGCTACGGTTAAAAAAAATAATGCAGAAAAAAATCAAAAGATATTATCAAAATGGACAGTTATTTAGGAACTATCCCTTATGTAAGTAGAATGGGTAATTAACACTTAAATTTTAAAACATGTCAGAAATTAACGATAGCTTATCCCTAGCAAACCCCGATCCCGTCCATTTAAATGGTGCTCAAAAAGTAGCACTTGCCATTACTGGACTTGGTTTGCTATTTATATTCGTTGCTTGGTTTGGGGGAAGTATCGTACAAACAACTTTTTTTCTTTGGCCTTCTTTAGCCCTTATATTTACTGGTGGATTGTCGTACGCTTTTGCCACTTACAAAAATACTCCTGAAGGCATTAAAAACAACCATGTATTTTTTAACAGTCTTACTAACAGAGGTGCATTGGGATGGATTTTGGGAATCGTCTTCACAGGTTTTTATGTCTGTTTGTATTGGTATCCATCCGTACTTGGGCTAGCCACCGAGGGAACAGCCAATAGCGGTTTGGTCCACATGTTTGATCCACTCAGCCAATTACTCAAAGGCAAACCTGCTAGTCAATGGTTTGTATATGGCACACTTTATACCACTGCGATTCTTGTAATGGGTGTAAAATTCATTTTAAAATATCGACATAATAAATACCAGGTTTTGCGAACCCTGTCTATTATGTTTTTCCAAACAGCATTTGCCTTTTTGATTCCAGAATTGCTAGAAGGTTTACATTCTGATCAAGCCTACTTTGCAAAAGACATGAAAAATATGTGGCCACTGAATTATTATTTCTTTGAAGATTGGCACCTCAATAATATGTTGGCTGGTGGAAATTTAGGCTTATTTATGTTGGTTTTAGGACTTTTAATGATTTTTGTCATTTCCCCTATTCTAACCTATTTTTACGGAAAAAGATGGTATTGCTCTTGGGTTTGTGGATGTGGTGGATTAGCAGAAACAGCTGGCGACCCTTGGCGTCAATTGTCTGATAAATCTTTGCGTGCTTGGAAAATCGAACGAGTCATGGTTTACTCTGTTTTGGTCTTGATCGTACTCGTTACTGCATTTGTTTTGTATACCTATTTCACAGGAAATGCAAACCTTGGTCCTTTGAATAGTTACGATGTAAGAAAATGGTATGGCTTTTTTATTGGAGCTGCTTTTTCAGGAGTTATTGGTGTAGGATTTTATCCAATTTTAGGAAGCCGTGTTTGGTGTCGTTTTGGTTGTCCAATGGCAGCAATATTGGGAATACAACAAAAGTTCTTTTCAAGATTTAGAATTACAACAAATGGTGCGCAATGCATTTCCTGCGGTAATTGTTCTACTTATTGTGAAATGGGTATTGATGTGCGTCATTATGCCCAGAAAGGACAAGATATTGTTAGAGCGTCATGTGTGGGTTGTGGAATCTGTGCAGCCGTCTGTCCGCGTGGTGTATTAAAATTAGAAAATGGTCCACAAGACAGTCGCAAGGTTATTGAAATATCGGATGGAGGAATAAAAGTCAATACATAATACCAAACACGTAGGGGGGCAACCTTCACGGTTGCCCCAATTTCTCAATTGCCCAAAAACAAGATTGCGTGAGGGATTGTAGTGGACGACCGCAGGGAAGTGCCCGAAGGGCGGAGTGAAGCGACCCCACGAAAAGCCCGACCCGACGACAATAGGAGGAGGGACACGCCCAAAAAATAAAAAACATTTAAGAAAGAACTCCAACCGTTTTCCTTAATTTCGTCCTATCAAAGCAAATCCAAATATATACGTCATTATTCCTGCCTATAATGAGGAGGAATCCATTGGCAAGGTTGTACAAGATGTCCCGAAACAATCGGTAAAAGAAATCGTTGTTATCAGTAATGCATCTACTGACAAAACAGAAGAAATAGCGTCTAAAGCAGGTGCAACTGTATTGAAAGAAATGGAAAAAGGATACGGTGCTGCGTGTTTAAAGGGGATTGGTTACGTAGCTGACAAAAACGATGCTGACATAGTTGTATTTTTGGACGGTGATTATTCCGATCATCCAGAAGAGTTGGTTGATGTGGTTGCTCCGATAATTAATGATGGGTACGATATGGTAATTGGCTCAAGAGAGTTAGGAGAACGAGAAAAAGGTGCAATGATGCCACAGCAAATTTTTGGCAATTGGCTTGCCACTACTTTGATTCGACTTATTTATAATTACACCTTTACAGATTTGGGACCATTTCGGGCAATTCGATGGGATAAGCTTGTAGCAATTGATATGAAAGACCGGGATTTTGGTTGGACTGTTGAAATGCAAGTCAAAGCAGCAAAAAGGAAACTAAAATGTAAAGAAGTTTCTGTCAATTATCGTAAGCGAATAGGAGTCTCTAAGGTGACAGGAACGATCAAAGGAACGGTTATGGCAGGATATAAAATCTTATGGACGATCTTAAAATTGCGATGAACCTACGATTTGTTGTATTTTTGCCAATCCCAACGCATATAACTCAATTGCAATTATAAAATTAAACAATGTTAGAAATAGCTGTTTTGGCCATATATATTTTTATTCTTTCCATCATTTTGGTCTATTGCTGTTTTGAGATGAAACTTGCAATCAACTATTTAAGGTCCAAAAAAAAGAAATCTGAGCAATTATTTCTCAGTGAAAACACTCCTATCGAAAATCATCCTTTTGTAACCATCCAACTGCCTGTTTTTAATGAATTGTATGTCGTTGAACGCTTAATTGATCAAGTCGCCAAATTTAATTATCCAAAAGAAAGGTTTGAGATTCAAGTATTAGATGATTCTACAGATGAAACGGTTGATATTAGTAGAAACAAGGTTGAAGAACTTAAAGCGAAGGGTTTTAACATTGAATTGATTCATAGAGTTGATAGAACAGGCTACAAAGCTGGTGCACTTCAAAATGGTATGCAAGTTTGCAAAGGAGAGTTTATCGCCATTTTTGATGCTGATTTTCTTCCTGATCCAAATTTTTTAAGAAGCACAATGCCTTATTTCAATGCGGATGATATTGGTGTGGTTCAGACAAGATGGTCGCATATCAATGAAAAATATTCTTTGCTTACCAAAATACAAGCGTTTTTCCTAGATGCTCATTTTACAGTAGAACAAAAGGGCAGAAACAGTCAAGGATTTTTCATCAACTTTAACGGTACAGCTGGAGTTTGGAGAAAAGCAACCATTGAAGATGCAGGCGGTTGGCAAGCCGATACGATAACGGAAGATTTAGATTTGAGCTATCGTTCTCAAATGAAAGGTTGGAGGTTTGTTTATTTAGAAGATGTTTTGTCTCCTGCGGAATTACCAGTTGATATTAAATCTTTTAAATCTCAGCAATTTAGATGGATAAAAGGTGGTGCTGAAACTGCTAGAAAAATACTTCCTCAAATCAATAAAAAAGATTTACCATTTTCTATAAAGCTTAATGCCTATACCCATCTTTTAAGTAGTAGCATTTATCTACTAATATTTATATTGGTCTTTTTAAGTGTTCCTATGTTGATTTTGAGAAATACTTACATAGAAACAGATTATATCCGATTTGCATTTCCATATCTATTTACCAATGTGGCAATCATATTTTTCTTTTTTAGTTCCAATACCAAACGTTATAAAAAGCTATCAGGCATTTTTGAATTCATCTTTATGTTGCCTGCTTTTTTATCCATAACATTGGGCTTGTCCTTTCACAATGCGATGGCTGCTGCAAGAGGATTGGCAAGGGAGGAAACTCCATTTATACGAACTCCCAAGTTCAACCTTATTACAACAGGTGATAAATGGAAAGGAAAAAAATATTTAACCAAAAACATAGGTGGCACCACCCTAATTGAAGGCGTTTTAGCACTTTATTTTCTATTTGGAATTTTCTATGCTTTTTACAATTATAAATTTGACTTGCTTCCTCTTCACATTATGGCTTTTTGTGGATTTACTTATGTGTTTACTAAAACACTTCGCCATAGTTGGAGGTAGAATTTGTCTAAACAATCTAAAAAATAGACAAGGCACGCCTTGTCTCCGACTGAAAATTTGTATTTAACCACAGACAAGGCATGCCTTGTCTCTACGGATCAGAATTTATACAGTCTGCCAAATAACACTTTTGCATAAACATGTATTCTAAAAATCGCTCCCTCGCCAATTGTCGTATATGGAACAAACTTCCATTGGTATCCAATTGTATTTTTGCATTGAAAATAAAATGAACACTCAAAGGAAACTCTATAAAATAACCTACATACATTAAATGAAGAAACCGCTTTTAATATTGATTTTACTCTTAATGTTAGCGGGAATCCTATGTCTATCTTATTGCACAGATAGGTCCAATTTTTTCCAATTATTTGCGCTTTACTCTGGCTTATTTGGCTTGTACATTGCGGCTTTTAGGATGAATCTGGATGGAGAAAATTTTCAAGTCAGTCAGTTTGCAGGTATTTTTTTTAGGGTTGTATTGTTGTTTTCTATTCCGAATTTGTCTGATGATTTTTATAGATTTTATTGGGATGGCTTGTTACTTTCTAATGGAATCAGCCCTTTTGCCAATCTTCCAACGGATTTCATCAGTGGAACAGAAGTTGGTCATGGCATCTCTGGGATCAATGCTGAATTGTTCCAGAATTTAAATTCTAAGGCATATTTCACCATCTACCCTCCAATTTGTCAGTTTGTCTTTTGGGTTTCGGCTATGATATTCCCCAACAGTTTGACAGGCGCAACAGTAGTTATGAAAATTTTTATTTTGCTGTTTGAAATTTGTTCTATCTTTTTAATACCAAAATTATTGCAGTCATTTAAGATGAGGAAACAATTGAGCTTATTGTATACACTTAATCCTCTCGTCATTGTTGAATTAACGGGCAATATTCATTTTGAAGCGGGAATGATCTTTTTCTCCTTGCTGGCTGTTTGGTTGTTGGTAAAAAATAAAAAGCATTTGTCTGCCGTAGCAATGGCAATGGCGGTCTGCACCAAATTATTGCCTTTGATTTTCTTGCCATTTATATTGAGAAGATTAAGCCCAATAAAATCTAAAAAAACAGGAATTGCAGAGGGACATTTCACAGTAAAAAAAGAAAGTGCCCTAACCAACAATGAGCCTTTCTTATTTTTCAATAGTGCGATCTACTATTTGATTGTTGGCGTTGTTTGTGTAATGATGTTTTTGCCTTTGTTAGATATTTCAGCCATAAAAAACATGGCTTCTAGCGTTGATTTGTATTTTCAAAAATTTGAGTTCAATGCCAGTATTTATTACATCATTAGAAAAATAGGATTTTGGATTAAGGGTTGGAATGTCATTCAAACTGTTGGTCCTTATCTTGGGCTTTTTACCTTTGTTTCTATTATTGGAGTAATGTTTTTTGAAAAGCTATTATCGCTCAAAAACCTTTTGGTGTCCATGATGTGGGCTTTGTTTATTTACCTTTCATTATCCACCATTGTACATCCTTGGTACATTACTTCTTTGGTGGCACTTTGTATTTTTAGTAAATACCGCTTCCCTATCGTGTGGACATGTTTGATTCCTTTGAGTTATTACACTTATCTCACCAATGCCTATACCGAAAATTTATGGCTGGTAGCGATTCAATATGGAATTTTGGCAGCCTTCATTGTTTATGAATATTTTTGTCACAAAGCCCAAGAAAAACAGTTTGATAGTTTTTGTCAATTGGAGCGAAGTTGTGTGTTGAAGTTGGATCAGGAGGGAAGTTAAGCCTTTGGCTGTTGGCTGTTGGTCTTTGGCGGTTGGGTAGAGATCAAAAACAGCTAAGAGCGGGAGTGTTCAAGAAAGTGTGTCACAAAATATTTTATTAAATTAGTAAAAAATTATTGACGTAGGACGAAAAGCTAAAGGCTAAAAGCCAAGATCCAAAGGCCAAAAAAGACCAACCAAATGAAACTCATTTAGCAAAAAAATGGTACTTCATTAAGGCGAAGCTTATGCAATAGCTTAATTTTGCCCTTCGACAAGCTCAGGGTAAACCCAACGGCAAGCTCAGGATAAACTAAATTTTAAAAAGTAAATAATAGAATGTCAAGTATAAATATCACCATAATAGATCGTGAAGGAAACAAACAAGAGTTGGAAGCCCCAACAGATATGAATATGAATATGATGGAGTTTTGCAAAGCCGCAGAATTTCCTGTCTTGGGAACATGTGGTGGAATGGCACTTTGCTCCACTTGCCACTTATATGTAAAAAGCGATCACAAATTGCCAGAAATGTCTGAAGATGAAGAGGCTATACTTGACCAAGCGTTTTTTGTGGATGATAAGGAGAGTCGTCTCGGTTGTCAAATTCCATTGACGGATGATTTAGAGGGTTTGGTTGTGCAGTTGGCTCCTGATGGGGAATAGCTAGTAATTTCGTCATTTCTGGCTTGATCCTTTCTAATTCCCGACTTGAACGGGATTTAGAATCAAAAATTGAGAAAGCAACAAAAAATTTGATCTTTGATTACCAATAAGCTATATTGACATCAATCAAGACTAAAAATTTATTTCACTCTTCGTATATGAAAAATACAAAATATGTTAGAATCAAAAAAATATAATATAATTGAGTGGATTATTTCAGTTGCTGATGAGAAGGTAATAGATACACTCCAGTCAATAAAAGAAAATATAGAATCACAGAAAGTAATTGATTCTAAGAGACAATATGTATACAGCTCATCTGCTTATAAAGATATTCAATCCAGAAAAGTTAATTTAGAGCAACTTAAAAAGGAACAAAATTATATCCCAACATCAGGAGAAGAACTTACCTTAATTGCTAAGGAAGCTAATATTGAGCAACCAATTGAGGTACTTCTAGCTGATTTAAAAGCAATGGACTAATGAATTATGTTCTTGATACAAATATTGTTCTATTTTATCTGAAAGATAATAAGACGCTCAAAATCGCCGCTACTACTATTGTTACTGGTTCAGAATTAGTAACCTCAGACAAAGACTTTGAGCATTTAGATAAAGCGTTCTTCAAGGTTAATTTAGTAAAACCCTAAAACCTTATCTGATCCTCAATTTTCTGGCTTTGGTTTCTACAAACTGTGAAGCTTGAATAAATTTATTTTCCTCCTATCCCCGATTCATACAATCAATAAGTTAAATTTGTTGTTAGATATTAATCTAGCCAACTAATAAACCTATGTCCATTTGGAATAAAATGTCTGCTCAACAGAAAGTGCTGATCTTTGCGCTTTGTTTATACATTGTGGGTTTGTTTTTTTCTAGGGCATTACTTTCCATCAGTACAGTTTTACTGATTGTCAATGCAGTATTTACGCCAAATTTAAAGGAGAATACAAAACGTTTTTTTCAAAATCGGGCTGCTTTGTTGTTATCCTCTTTGTTCTTTTTGACGGTCTTTTCGGGCTTGTTTTCGGAGAATACAACAACTTGGCTGGAATGGGTGCGCATCAAAGTTTCTTATCTAATCTTGCCTTTTTCCATTGTATCAATTTCTCCTATTAGCAAGAGACAGTTTTATGGATTGCTTTATTGGTTTTTTATTATCAGTGTGATTGCTGCTGTTGGAGTTTATGGAAATTATCTTATTCATTACGAATATTATACGGATAGATATAATTTGGGTGGTAGTATGCAAACTCCAATCATCTATGTTCGTTTCAGTTTGTTTTTGGCTTTTGCCATTGTTATTGGAGGTTTTTTGTGGTGGAAAAATTTTGTTTTAAAATTTAAATGGGAGCGTTATTTTATTGCATTTAGCACATTGTTCTTATTTATATTTATTCACATTCTTGCAGTGCGGACGGGTTTGTTTGCATTGTACAATACACTTTTTGCAAGCATCTGTTTTTATATTTATAAACAAAAGAAACTGGGTTTAAGTCTTGCGGCAATTACGGCAATAATCCTCATTCCTATTTTTGCTTATAATGTTGTTCCTTCTCTTCAAAATAAGATTGCGTACATGAGATATGATTTATCTATGTATTTTAAGAAGGACAGTAATATAATTACATCAGATTATATGCGACTGATTTCTATTGAAACTGGCATTAGAGTAGCTAAGGAAAATGGTTGGCTTTTTGGCTGTGGAATTGGCGACTTGCGTGATGAAATGTATGCTATTTATGAAAAAGAATATCCGTCAATCGAAAAAAAACTACTGCCTCATAATCAATATATTTTCATTTTAGCTAGTATGGGAATTTTGGGTTTATTGGTTTTTATATTCGTTACTTTTTATCCATTGTTTGGAAATAAACATTATAAATTTTGGTTTTTCGTTTGCTTTCACATTGTTACATTCAGCTCCTTTCTTGCAGAGACTACCATCGAATTGCAAATCGGAAATTCTTATTATTTAATGTTCGTTTTAATTGGATCGAACTATTTGGCTGGTCCTGAGGGTAAGAAAGAGTTGCAAAATGCCTAATTTCCTTGCACTTCTGTAAAATATAGATTATTTTCATCTTTGAAATCAAATAAATCTGGGGCAATCCTTGCGGTTGCCCAATACTTGTACTTGTGCCAAGCGATTTAAGACATCAAAACTATATGTGTGTGAACTACTAGGAATGGGAGTAGTGGTTTAAGGGAAAAACTATGGTTAAACCTAAACATTGACGAGATCCCGAAATGTCGGACCACAGATATTTCTTATGCTACGCTCCAGAAATTCTGGGATGACGTGCTTTTTGTTGTTTTACATAGTTTACCGAAATTAGCCATAGACTTTGAATTGACACAACACAATTACATCTTCATAAGTAAATTTCACTAACAAAGTTTAATTATTGAGGTGTAATATAACATCACAACTATGTCATTTGCCGAAGCAATTTGTGCGAAATGCGAAGAAAAAAATAGCGTGACTGTTTGCGTTAACTGCGACAGTGATAAGCTAGTTGTGTCTAAAAATAAAGAAAGCAAAAAAATAGATAAAATAGACTGCGAAAAATGTACACATTCTTTTAGTAAAATAAAATGTACTCGTTGTAAAGCAGAAATTTATCTGAGAACCGCTACAACAAAAAAACCTTCTTTTTGGGAAATTCTTTTTGGAAGCAATGAAAAAATTCCAGCAACCGAGGCTGAAACAAACTTGTATATTTGGGTAGTACTTATTTTGCTTGCAGCAATTATTTATTTAATGACTTGAACTACTCGTACACTTTACGGTCAGCAATTTTACGGTCGATGACCTCAGAATCCAAGCCCAATATTTTGGCTTTTTTCCATTGCTCTACAGCGTCGTCCACCATTTTTAAACGATACAAAACATCTCCGTAATGATCTACAATAACTGATCTTTCGCTACCTCCATTTTTGATGGCTTTTTCAATCCATTCTTTGGCTTGCTCAAAATTTTGTTGACGGTATAATATCCATCCATAGGTATCTTCAAAAGAAGAAACATTTGGTGCTAACTCATTTGAACGTTTGGACATTTCGGCTGCTTTCTCCAAATTTTCGTCCCTAACAGACAAATAATAACTGTAATTGTTCAATGTATTGGGATTGTTTGGATCAAACTCAATTGCCTTGTCGAAAGCTTCGTCTGACTTATCGAAAGTTTCTTTTGTGTTGTAAATATCACCAATCATCGCATAAGTATCCGCCATTACACGCTTGTTCTCAGAACCAATTAATACAGCTTGTTTTAATGATTTAAGTGCATTGTCATACTTTTTTAATTGATTGTTAGCGTAACCATTAAAGAAATAAACCACCGACTGATTTGGGAACAGTTCTATTGCTTTTTTACTGTCTTCCGCCAAAGCAGGATATTGCTTCAATTGCTCTTGTGCAAAGAATAATTGTTGCCAAATTTCCAACATACTTCCATCAATTTCGACTGCTTTTTTCAAATAAGTTATCGACTTTTCAATCTCCTTATTTTGAAGCAACATATCTCCATAAATAGCATTTGCTCTGGCATTTTTTGGATGCGTTTCTGCTAAAATTTCAGCCAACTCAAGGGTCTCTTTTAATTTTCCTTTTGAGTCTTCAGATTCAAAATCAGGAACGCCCAAATTTGCAATTAACAATTTCACTTTAGGATCAGCAGACAATTCTTTGCTTCCAAAAGCAGCTTTCAATTCAGTTAAACCCTTTTCCTTGTTTCCATTTTGACGATAAAAATCAGCCATTGCCAATCTAGCATATGGATCATTTGGGTTTGTTTCTGCCAACTCTTTGTAAATCGCTTGCGCCTTGCTTGATTCTCCATTGGCACTAAAAATTTCAGCAATCATATGCTTATATCTTGGCTCATTGGGGAAAGCTTCAGATAGTTTTTCAATCTCCTTTGCCGCTCCATCCACATCATTCAATTGGATGTACATACGCTGTTTTTCCATTGAGATGGTTTCATCTATCCCCACTTTGCTTTCAAATATGTCTAAAACTTTTATAGCTTCTTTTAAATTTCCAGAAAAATTTAGTAATTGCGCTTGCTCCAAATAGTAATCTGGATTGTTTGGATTCTTTGAAATTATTTTTTTGTAAACCTCTGCCGCCTCATCATATTCTCTATTTTGAGCTAGACTTTGAGCATATTGTAATTGATAATATTTATTATCAGAAGCAAGATTTGTCGCTGCTTTAGCATAATCAACAGCATCTTTCAAGTTATTTCTCTCTAAAGCAACTCTCGACAATTCATAGAATGCTGCGTCATTTGCTGGATCTAATTTGATACATTCAATTAGAAGTTCTTCAGATTCCTTTGTATTTCCAAGCAACATTCTGGTTTTCGCATCAATGAGCAAGCCTTCAGCTTTTGAATTGCTGATCGCCTCCACCTTTTTATCTTTCTTTTTCTTATTCTTTTTGCCTTTCTTTTGGGCGTAAGATGGAATACTAATTAACAAAGCAATTAGTACAAAAAACAAAGTCGAATGTATTCTAGCAACATTCAAAAAATAACTTGGACATTTAAGCAGGGTCGCCTGCCGCTTCAATATTTTCCAATCTACTGCGTTGAAAATACTCGCCTTAGCCCTGCTAGGACTGGAACGCCAGTCCGATCCATTTTCGTCTGGTATATTGAAAAATCTTTTTGCTGAAATGTTCAACTTATTATTTAAACGTTGCTTATTAATACTCATGGTATCCTTTTTTAAAATCAAGATTGTAGAAATCTGTATATTTTACACAAATCCACTTAACTACAAGGGAAAAACAGCCTCAAACTTATTTCTGTTGAGGACTTTTAACATTTTTCACCATAGTAACGAAAAAACAATAACTTCCGCATTTGGACGATTTCTTTTCTCGTTACATTAAAGACGCAGCATCAGCCTTTTGTTTCTTAGATTCTTTATGTTTCTACATTGCAGAATAATCGCCAAGACTCAATTCTTTTGCTTGTCCTGTTAATTTAACGTTGTTTCCAATCATTGAGTTCGCTAAAACTTGGCAACAAATTGTCGTGTCATTCTGAACAATGGTATTTTTCAAAACAGAATCCGTTACCACAGTATTGTCTCCTAATGAAACGTGCGGTCCTATGATTGAATTTTTCAAAACCACATTTTTACCAATAAAACAAGGTTGAATAAGAACGCTGTTTTCATTTTGAAAGTTTTCACCTTCCGAAAACTCTTCCTTTTTTATTTCTAAAACCCTTTGATTGGTGTAGACTGTTGCATCTTTATTGCCACAATCCAACCACTCTTCTACTTCTCCAGTGCTAAATTTATAACCTTTTTGTCTTAAATTTTCCAATGCATTGGTCAATTGATACTCCCCTTTCTCAGTGATTTCATTGTCCAGTAAATATTGCATTTCATCTTTGATATCGGTCCCATTTTTTATAAAATAAATGCCAATAATTGCCAAATCACTTACAAAAGTAGTTGGTTTTTCAACAAAGTCAGTAATGTATCCGTCATTATCCAATTTAACCACTCCAAATGCCGAAGGATCTTCTACCTTTTGAACGTAAATCACTCCATCTTTGGAGGTGTCTATTGAGAAATTGGCTTTAAACAAAGTATCTGCAAAAGCAATGACCACTTTATCATCCAACAAAGGTTTAGCGCACATAATTGCGTGTGCTGTTCCTAGCGGTTTATCTTGGTAAAATATGTGCCCCTCTGCCCCCAATTCTTTGGCAACGTTTTTTAAATGAGTTTCTACTTCTTCACCAAAATCACCGATAATAAATCCAATGTGCTGAACGGGTTCACTACACATTTTTATAATGTCTTCCACCAAGCGTTGAACCATTGGTTTGCCAGCTACTGGAATAAGCGGTTTAGGAATTGTTAAAGTATGTGGGCGCAATCGAGAACCTCGACCTGCCATAGGAATGATGATATTCATATTGTATTTTTTGATTATGTATTACTTATACGCCAGTATGCCCAAAACCTTTCGGTCCACGCACTGTTTTATCTAAATCAGTTGCAATCTCCCACTCTATTTTGGCGTGACTGGCAACAATCATTTGAGCAATTCTATCGCCAGGCTTAATTTCAAAGGCTTCATTTGCTAAATTTATCAAACAAACTTTTATTTCTCCTCGGTAATCAGAATCTATTGTTCCAGGCGTATTTAGGCAAGTAATTCCATTTTTAACAGCCAAGCCACTTCGCGGTCTTATTTGAGCTTCATAACCTTGTGGTAATTCGATGTGCAATCCTGTGGGAACCAATGTTCGTTCCATTGGTTTTAGCGTATAGGATTCTGTTAAACTTGCTCTGATATCCATACCAGCAGAACCCACCGTTTTGTATTCTGGCAAATCATTGGCAGATGTGTTGATTACTTTGACTTTCATATCGGGCAAAGATAAATATTAACACTGATGTTAGGTTGTACAAAAGAGAATTTCACTTTATTTAGCCATGAATTTGTTTAGAATTAATGAATTATCTATATTCATCAATCCTAAAGCTTCCATAGTTAATTAACTGACCTTTCGCAGGTCAAAAATTTGGAAAATTAAAAATAATTTTGCATCCATTGTCTTTTAACAAATTTGTGTAATCAAAAACGGCTCTTTAGGTTCGCTCTTTTTGAGTGTTTGTAGTTCTT
>Ga0209187_1002151_pt1 | contig 19664 bp, 11 predicted proteins | sample BantaG_FD_187430 | JGI IMG/M metagenome (GOLD analysis project Ga0209187, IMG submission 187430) | Marine algal microbial communities from Bantry Bay, Ireland - BantryBay_4 metaG (SPAdes) (version 2) | ecosystem: Host-associated > Algae > Red algae > Unclassified | place: Bantry Bay, Ireland...
CTCATCTCGGCCCCTGGTGTCCATCTGAACTTCGTTTGCCAAGTTGTCCAAGCCCTCATGTTTTCCATAGTAAAAGGTGTTAGCATGGTACTCATGAGCTTTATCTTCTGCTTTAGCTGGTATTGATGAGTGACCTATGTGCTCTATCACATCTATCTCCGAAAATTCACCCATACGAAACCAAAATGATGATGTCATAGACAGGTCAGACGCTTTCATGGAGGCCTCGTAATAGTAGCCATGTTGAGCTGAGGCAGCTTTAGAGGTCATGCTCGCAGCATCTACCCAAATATCCTTTTCGGGATCTGCCACACCTGATAAATCACTGACACGTGAGGTCGACTTTAATTGCAGATATCCATCTGCTACTGTGGTATTCTCTCTCTTGAATTGGCTGGGAGCTCTTCCACTCCATCGAGGATGCAAGTCATTCCATTTTTCAGCATTGATCGCATCACCTTCGAATTCATCGGTTAATACCTCTACCAATTCCCATCTCTCAGTAAGTGGCGGAAATCCTTGGGCATCAATAAACTGCACTTGATCATTTGAATAGCCATCAAAATAATCGGGTTCTGCAGGGGTGATAAGCTCTTCCTGTTCTTCCACGATCGGACTGTCTTGGCTACAGGAAATTAGTAGCATTGCAAATAGTAATAGAAATAGCGATTTAAACATGCTATGAAGTTCGCGAAAATCCACAACTGTTGGGATAACTATTGACCAAAGTCCTACCATAAATGTCTTTCGAGTATCTATTCCACCATAATATGCTCGCATATCTCGATATATTAGCTGATTTTGAATATATTGATCATAGATGTCTACGACATTTGTCAATGACTTATTTTAAAGTTCTTAACTCAGAAAACTTAAAATTGGCCATTTGTTCTATCTATTAAAACATATGATGTCCTAATAAAGGGCATTATTGTCAAGCTTTGTTCATTCTAATCTACACAAGACAATAGCATGAAAAGCAAATCAGTAGTTAATTGGAAATTCAAGAACCTTCTTCTGACTTTCCTCGGGATAACATCCTTTAGTGCCGTACAGGCGCAAACAGTGAACATCACAGGCACGGTGTCAGAAAGCGCAGGACCTTTAATAGGCGCCAGTATTTTAGTAAAAGGACCAAATGACGATATGCTCAATGGCACCATCACGGATATTGATGGTGAATACACGCTCACTGCCGAGGCAACTGATATATTAGTATTCAGCTACATTGGCTATGCCACTCAAGAAGTTGCTGTAGAAGGCCGAACAGTTATCGACGTAACCATGCAGGAGGATGCCTCTAAACTAGAGGAAGTCGTCGTCATAGGATATAGCACCGCGAAGAGAAAGGATCTCACAGGCTCTATCGTTTCGCTTAAGTCGGACGAATTAGATAAAGTAAAGCCTGTGTCATTCGAGCAAGGACTTGCTGCAAGAGCTTCCGGTGTTCAGGTAGTATCTACGGAGGGAGGACCCGGTGCAGGATTCAAAATCCGAATACGCGGTGGTTCATCCATTAACGCTAGTAATGATCCGCTGTATGTCATTGATGGTTTTGCTATTAATGGAACTCCACAAGGCACTTCGGTAGGTATCGGTAACTCGACTACCAGTCCGTTAGCGAGTATGGATCCTAGTACAATAGAATCTATAGAGGTATTAAAAGATGCATCTGCTACAGCTATTTATGGCTCGAGAGGGGCTAATGGAGTCATTATCATTACCACGAAGAGCGGTAAGAAAGGCCGTGCCGATCTAAACTTTGACACCTATACGAGCGTTTCTACATTAGCTCGTAAAATAGATTTACTAAATGCACAGGAATTTGTGGATTGGAGAAATGAATACAGCCCTTGGAATCCAGATAATACGGACGATGAATTTATATCAGCCTACAGAGATCAATTTGGTAACAATGTAGATCTTAATAACCCTCGTGTGATTTTGACCGACTGGCAAGAAGAAATTACCAGACCAGCTAAAACACAAAATTATAAGATGTCTATGACTGGTGGTTCAGATAACAATTCCTACGCAGGTTCATTTTCTTACATCACTCAAGAAGGAATTATAAAATCAACCAAATTTGATAGATTGACAGGTAACCTAAGACTCGATCAGAACGTCACTGAAAAATTAAAAGCAGGTGTCAATGTCAATGTGGGATTCACGACAACAGGAGGTGTGGTCTCGGCTGCCAGTGAGAATGCTAACGGCCGCTCAGGTATAGTCACTAACTCTGTATTGTTTAGCCCAGCTCAGGGATTGACCCGATATGGAGATGCAGAATATGATGAGGATGGACGAATATTATCTCTGAGAAGTGGTGACATATCTAATCCTAATAGAATACTACAGGATAATATCAATCGTGGAAAAAGTTTTCAGTCGTTTGGTAATGTTTACTTACAATACGAAATAGCTAACGGCTTTACATTCAAGTCATCCCTCCGAGCCAACATTTTTCAGAGCAAAGGACAGGCTTATTACTCTGAAAAATTTGGATGGGGAAGAAGTACTAATGGAAGGGCGTTCACTAACAATTCGCAAGGAACTGGCTTTACATCAGAACAAAATTTAAATTATAGAAAGTCTTTTGGCGAACATCGTTTTGGACTGACAGCGGTGTATGAGCAACAGACTGGAAATTTTGAAAATATCATAGGTGCCTCCACAGGATTTGATCTCCCAGGAATTAACCTTGACAACTTACAAAGTGCCACAGTGACTCTTCCAAGTAGATCCAACTTTACGGACTTTTCCTTGAGGTCCTATTTAGCGAGAGTCCAGTACGATTTCACAGATCGGTATACTGTTAACTTTAGTGCGCGGTACGATGGTTCTTCCCGATTCGCCGACGGCAAGAAGTGGGGTTTCTTTCCATCAGCAGGTATAGCGTGGAAGGTATATAATGAAGACTTCTTAAAAGACAATGAGACGATTAGCAATCTGAAGCTCAGAGCCAGCTTCGGAGTCACGGGTAATACTGCTATAGGGTCTTATCGATCTCTTGCATCTGCGGCTTTAGCAAGTACCATATTTCAAGGTAATAATATATCAACTGGAGTAGCCATTGATCGCTTAGCTAATGAGGACCTGACATGGGAGACTACGTCTCAAGTCGATGTGGGATTCTCTTTGGGCCTCTTTGACGGAAGAGTCTCATTTGAGGCGGACTACTATGTGAAGAATACGACAGATTTATTATTAGAGGTGCCACTACCATCAACTTCTGGATTTAAGACAGCTTTCAAGAACTTAGGATCCTTAAGAAATTCTGGATTTGAATTTGCATTAAGCACAATCAATATTCAGAAGAATAAATTTTCTTGGACCTCTGATTTTAATATAAGCTTTAATAAAAATAAGGTAACTGATCTGGGTAACGCAGAAGAGTTCTTCATTAGAGCTATCGGAGATAATCAGATTACGGATGATTATATAGTCCGAGTAGGTGAGCCACTGGGTTCTATATTTGGTATAGAGGTTGAAGGTGTATATTCATATGACGACTTCACTGCATTTGAAGGATTGAGCAATGCTCAGGCAGCAGAGAAAATTTACGCTGATGCAGAGGCACAGGGCATCCCTTATTACGATGTGGTATATGCCTTAAAGGATGGAACTGTGGTATCTGCGGGTCAGCCGGACGCTAGCCGCTATCGCCCTGGAATGCCAAAATTTGTAGATCAGAATAATGATGGAATAGTTAACTCCGACGATAGAACGATTATTGGTAATGTGGTGCCTGAACACTTTGGCGGATTGACGAATAATTTCTCATACGGAAATTTTGATCTGTCTGCACTATTCTCGTGGTCTTATGGAAATGATATTTATAATAAAAATATAAAACAAGCAACAGCGCAAGCTATACCATATTTCAATAAATATGGTTTAGTTAGAGATAGATGGACACCAGAAAATACTGATACAGATGTACCCGTCATTTGGGGTGACGGAGATGCTGGTATAGCTGGTAATGCATACTCAACATATGTAGAAGACGGTTCTTTTCTACGCCTGAGTAATATCACTTTCGGTTACACTCTACCCAAAGGAATCTTATCCGAAGCTGGAATTAAAACAGTTCGCTTTTATGCTGCCGCCGATAACCTTTATGTATGGACGAATTACTCAGGATATGATCCTGATGTAAGTGTTGGAAACAACCAGTTGACTCCAGGTCTGGATGTAGATTCATATCCTAGAGCACGGACATTCAGAATTGGACTTAGCGTCGGCTTTTAATATATACTAACTAACATAAAAATTCAGTAATATGATAACAAATAAAATTACGCAATTGTGGATGTTGGTCCTGGTGGCCTGCTTATTCACAGCTTGTAGCGAAACTTTCTTAGAAGAAAATCCCACTACATTTGTCACGCCCAACAGTCTATTGGTAGATCAAAAAGGTGCTGATACATATCTGATCGGAGCATACGATGCTGTTCAGAATATTATAGGTTCAGGTGCTAACGGTGTGGACGCTTGGGCCATCCACTGGGGTACTGTTGCTGCTGATGAAGTGGTGCTACCACCATGGGCAGGAGATAGAAAGTTAATCTACATGCACCAGCTGACGCCCACTAATAATACAGTCAGGAATATTTGGGAAAACCTATTTGTAGCACTCAATAGAGTGAACAGTACAGTCGACAGGATTGGCGCTATGACCGCAGAACAGATAGATATTGAATCTCGTGATAGAATGGTGGCTGAAGCTAAATTCTTGAGATCTACTATCAATTTTGCATTGGTTTCTACTTGGGAAAACATTCCTCTGATTAAAAACGAAACCACAAGTCTAAATGAATTAGAAGTAGCACAATCTTCTCCTGAAGAAGTGTACGCTTTTATAATAGAGGACTTAACTTTTGCTGAAGCGGCACTTGAAGAAGAGCAAGGAGGAGGTCGCGCCACTAAAGGAGCTGCTCAAGCCTTACTCGGTAAAGTCTATTTGCAGATGACAGGCTTCCCCTTGAACCAAAGCGACAAATTTGCGTCAGCTGAAGAAAAATTGGCTCAGGTCATGGAGAGCGGAGTTTATGATTTATTATCTAGCTACCCAGAAGTGTTTGACTTAGATAATGAGCAAAGTGTAGAGATGGTCTTTTCAATTGGCATGGATGGACCAGGGAAAAATGAGGGAGGTTTACTAAGTACTTTTTACGGCCCTAATGGCAATGTGAATAACGGCGGAGGATGGGGTACTTGTTTCATAAATCACGGCTTTGAAGCTTCCTATGACAGAGATGATGTGCGCTTACTTAATAATATAGCAAAACATAATGCTAATGACTGGACACCAGAAGAGGCTATGACTAATCCTGATGCCCGTACAGTAGGACAGAATACTTGGAGAGCATGGAAATGGCATGCTGATAAGCCAAACAGTTACCCTAATGATACACCATTTGATAACCCATACATTCGCTACGCTGATGTATTACTGATGTACGCAGAAGCACTGAATGGTCAAGGAAAATTAACTCAAGGAGATATTGATATGACAGTCAATAGATTGAGAGATAGAGCCAGGCTGAACCCAGATGCACTGCCTGCAATGGTCTTAGGTACTCAAGACGAAAACGCAACAGCCTTAATTAATGAAAGACGCCATGAACTTTGTCTGGAAGGGTGGAGAAGAAATGATCTTATACGCTTTGGAAAATACCAAGAAGCCATATCAGGTATCACTCAGGGTGGACCTAACGCAGGTGATCCGATTACAGAGTTCCAAGATTTTGAAATGAGGTGGCCTATTCCGAATTCAGAAATAAGAATTAATCCCAATCTGATACAGAATCCTGGGTATTAATATCAAAAAATAAAGTCTATTATGAAACACATGCTGAACCATATATCAATTATTAATTATCTTGCATTTTTGTCCGTATTACTGGCATTTACTGCCTGCGAAGATAGCATGGATGTGACCGATGGTTTAAGAGAGATTACTTTTAAGGCCACCGCTAATAAACTCGTCATCACGGAGGGAGAAGAAATAACATATATAGATTCTTCTTTAAATGTGGCATCCCGAGCATGGAGCTTTGAAGGTGGTACTACGGCAACTTCTGATCAAGAATCCGTAACGGTCGCCTATCCCGAACCCTCATTAGGTGCTGGAGGTGAAGTCAATAACGGCTACCTGACAGAATTAGAGGTCACCTATCCGGATGGTACCGTCGAGAGTAATGGATTTAAGGTAAGAGTATTTCCAACTGTCAATCCTGAATTTGAAGCTGATAAGCTTGTAGCCATGTTTGGAAGTACAGTAAATTTTTTCGACAGGACTAAATCTGGAAGATCGGCTTTTGAAGATGAGCGAAAAGAGGATACTATACTTTGGGAGTTTGAAGGTGGAATACCAGCTACGAGCACAGAAAGAAATCCTTCTGTTAGATATCCTGAAGTAGGAAATTACTCAGTTAAGCTTACTATATTCAGAAGTGTTCCTGAGAGTATAGGCTCGACTACACAAGAAGAATTTATTGAGATCAGACTCACGCCTCCATGTGACAATTCAATTAACCTAATAGACTGTAATAATAGCGACGGTGAATCTGAAAGCTTGGCAGAATGGGTGGCATTAGGAAGTGGAGGAGAAGACAAAACTGCAAATTTTACCACCTCTACAGAGAGATTTACTGAGGGAACAGCAAGTCTAAAGTTTTCATTTGATGAACCAGGAAAACCTGCCTTTACTAATAATTTTTTAAGATTCGTAAACGCTTCATTTACGGTAGCTGAAGAAGGTGCATATACTGTCTCTATGGACGTATACGCTGATATAATGTCTTCTGGTACGGACTATGTATTTGAAATATCAACCCCCCTTATTGATACTACTAATGACGGACCAACTAAACAATTCTTTAGGACCGCTGGTGGAGCTTGGTTTAATGCTGTTAGCACTAAGAATTTAGCGCCTGGTGAATATTACATTCAAATAAAAATGTGGAATACACCGTGGCATCTTGACATGAAATACGATATGTATTTGGACAATATTTCCGTTGTCAGAAACTAATTAATTAGTATATAGTTTTTTCCGAAAAGCCCGTTTGAAAATCATTCGGGCTTTTCTATTTCATTAATATTAAATTAGAGTAATTAATTAGTGGACTGAGATTAATGAAGAAAATACATGTCACCATAAGATTATTTATAGTATTCATATACATGCTATCTACGGGAGCTTGTAAAGACGATGCAATTTATCAAACTCAGAGTGACATCAATAGCAATACTGAATTACAACTATTTTCGGCAGTTCCTTCAGCAAAGAGCAATATCACATTTAATAATAGAGTAGAAGAAAATTTCGAAAATTTCTTCGCTATATTTAATTACGTGTACAATGGAGCAGGCGTTGCCATTGGGGATATTAATAATGACGGACTTTCGGACGTCTATTTGATTGGTAACGAGGTGCCCAATAAACTCTATTTGAATAAAGGCGATTTTATATTTGAAGATATTACTGAATCAGCTATGGTATCTGGTGGAGGAGGATGGCATAATGGCACAGTGATGGCTGATATAAATGGGGATGGTTATTTAGATATATATGTCTGTCGTGGAGGATATAATGATGCCACCAGAGATCGCACCAATCTGTTGTACATCAATCAAGGAGATAATACTTTTTTAGAGCAAGCAGCAGCCTTTGGTATAGATGAGAATGGCTATTCTGTGATGGCTTCTTTTTTCGACGTTGATGGTGATAATGATCTGGACTTATATGTCACGAATCGTCCCAACACGTTCTTTTTGAATTATCAGCAGGTACTTGCAGGTAAATTGAAAGAAGATAATCTCTTTAGAGACAAGCTTTATATAAATGAAGATGGTAAGTTCGTCGAGCGTGGCAAAGCTTCTGGAATTATTAATAATTTCGGTTATGGCCTTGGTCTCGCTACGTCAGATATGAACAGTGATGGGCTAATAGATATCATGGTATCTAACGATTATCTCGAACGTGATTATCTATACATTAATCAGGGAAAATCAAACACATCGGATCATGTCACCTTTAAAGAGGAGCTTGAAGCTCATTTTAATCATGTCCCATTCTATGCGATGGGCATAGATGTTGTTGATTTTAATAACGATGGTTTTGAAGACATCATACAGTTAGAAATGCTGCCTGAGGATTATGAGCGATCTAAAACTACTATGGCATCTATGAATACTAAGCTATTCAATGATATGACATCTAACGGATTTCACTTTCAATATATGCACAATCAATTACACCTCAATCGAGGTAATGGCATTTATAGCGATATTGCTGCATATGCTGGAGTTGATAAAACTGATTGGAGTTGGGCATGCTTAGGAAGCGACTTTGATAATGATGGTTATCGCGACATTTTTATCACTAATGGATTTAAAAGAGATATATGGGATAAGGATGCTAATGCTCAGTTCCAAAAATATATGAGTGACCCTCATAACCAAAACAAAACTAAGGAACAGAAGGCCGAGCACATCACCAATTTATTTGACGAAAATAAAATACCCAATTATGTATATAAGAACAATGGAAATTTAATGTTTTCTAACAAGGCTGAAGCTTGGGGCTTGGGTGAACCCAGTCTATCGAGTGGTGCAGCAGTGGGGGATCTTGATAACGATGGGGACCTAGATCTCATAGTCAATAACATGGATGGAGAGGCATTCCTGTATAAAAATAATGCCGAGCAACTCCAAAATAAATACTTAAAAATAAAGCTGATGGGTCCGGCCAAAAACCCCGAAGGCCTCGGCGCTAAGGTCACGATCACATATGATGACCAATTACAATTTCATGAATTTAAAACTGTCAGAGGATATTTATCTTCGGTCGAACCTATCATCCATTTTGGTCTTGGCGAAGCTACCCTGATCGCAGAATGTAAAGTGCAGTGGAGTGATGGCAGAGTAAGTATTCTAAAAGATATAGAAAGTAATCAAGAAATAACGGTTGACTATAAAGATGCTAACGATTCAGGATCTTCAGAAACCACAGTACTTGCAGTATTACATGAGGCTACTGATGATGTCTTTGATGCGCCATTTATTCATAAAGAAAACGCATATGATGATTTTAGGAATCAAATATTACTGCCACATAAATTATCACAGAGCGGACCATGTATAACGGTAGCAGATATTAATAATGACAAGTTGGAAGACATTTATGTGGGGGGTGCCGTCAGCCAAAGTGGTATGATATATCTCCAGGAGAGAGAAGGAACTTTCAAAGCTACTACCCAAAATGCATTTTTGAGGGATGCAGTTCATGAAGATGTTGGGGCTGTTTTTTTTGATGCTGATGGCGATGAAGATGTAGATCTTTACGTAGTGAGCGGAGGAAATGAATTTAAGCGCAAGTCAGAAAATTTACAAGATCGCTTATATTTAAATGATGGTTACGGCGCCTTTGCTAAGTCAGATAAGCTCCCCGATATGCGAGAGAGTGGATCATGTGTCGAACCACTCGACTACGATGGTGATGGTGATTTGGATCTTTTCATAGGAGGGAGATTAGTACCAGATGGATATCCAAGAGCTCCATCTTCCAGCATTTTAGAAAATGTAGATGGAGTATTTGAAGACGTGACCGCTGTAGTAGCTCCTGACATGCAAAATATAGGCATGGTCACCTCCGCAGCGTGGAGTGATGTGGATGGTGATGGGGCTGAGGAATTAATCTTGGTAGGTGAGTGGATGCCAATAACCATATTTAGAAGAGATGGTAAAGAATTTAAAAATGTAACAACTTCCTTCGGCCTGGACAAAACAAATGGGTGGTGGAATAAAATAGTCGCTGCTGATCTTGATTTGGATGGTGATATGGATTACGTCGTTGGCAACATAGGTTTGAACTATAAATTTAAAGCCAGCGAGGAGAGTCCATTTGCCATATATGCAGATGACTTTGACCAAAATGGGACGAATGATATTTTTCTAGCTAAGCTGTATAAGGATAGAGAAGTCCCTGTACGAGGATGGCAATGCAGCGCTCAGCAGATACCAGAAATTGCCACAAAATTTAATAGCTACTCTGAATTTGCCAAAGCAGATATTACAGATATAATCGGAGCTGATAAATCCTTAGGTGCTAAGTATATAGCTCAACAATTTGCCAGCGTAATTCTTGAAAATAATGAAGGGATTCTTAATATCAAAAAACTACCCGCTGAGGCTCAGTTCTCTGCGGTGAATGGCGTTGTGGTTGAGGATTTTGATAAAGATGGGCTGATGGATATTCTGATAGCAGGGAACAAGTACGAGGTGGAGGTGGAAACGACACGAGCAGATGCCTCTATTGGTTCTCTATTCTTAGGCACAGATTCTGGCGAATATCGCGCGCTAAATCATTTGGAAAGTGGATATTGTGTACCAGAGAATGTAAAAGAAGTACAGTCCATAATGATGGCAGATGGCGAGCTCGGGATATTGACTGGAATTAATGACGGTCAACTAAAAATTCACATTCGCAAAGCGAATTAATCATCTGTTGCATAGATCAACACATCTATATATTAAAATGATACAAAAATATAGAATTTCGTTAGGTACAAATTTTAACGATATGGTAATACGTAAGCTACTCCTGGCTGGTGTCACATTGTGCTTAGTTTTGGCATCATGTTCCGATAAGAAAGAGAATAAAGAAGATGTCACTGAAAACGCTGATGCTGCATTAAGCTTTCAGCCAAACTGGGAATCAATAAAAGAAAATTACAAAGATCCCGAATGGTTTAATGATCAAAAATTTGGAATTTTTATTCATTGGGGAGCGTACGCTGTTCCTGCATATGGATCTGAGTGGTACCCCAGACAGATGTATATGGATACTGCCACTTTCACAGCGCAACTCACGCCTCAGAAAGATGGACCAAACCCTACCTATCTCCATCATAAGCAAGAGTGGGGGGATCAAAAAGAATTTGGCTACAAAGACTTTATTCCTATGTTCAAGGCTGAGAAATTTGATCCAGTAGAATGGATAGATTTGTTCAAAAAAGCTGGCGCCAGGTATGTGATTCCGGTAGCTGACCACCATGATGGATTTGCCATGTACAAGTCAAATACTACGAGATGGAATTCTGTTGATATGGGGCCCAAGCGAGACGTATTAGGAGAACTTTTTAAAGTCGGACGTGAAAAAGGATTAATTATGGGAGCCTCTTCGCACTATGCTTTTAATTGGTCATTCTATAATAAGAAGGATCACTTCGATACTGTGGAGCCTGAATATGCGGATCTCTATTCATCAAAAGGAAAAAATCTTCGAGAGCCAGTCTCAGAAGAATTTAAAAAATTATGGTACGAGCGCACCGTAGATTTAATCGATAATTATAAACCAGACATCCTATGGTTTGATTTCTATCTGGACATCCCAGACTTCGCTGACTATCGACCTAAAATAGCCGCCTACTACTATAATAAAGGGTTAGAGTGGGGTAAAGAGGTGGTCATTAATGATAAGAACTTTGATCATGAAGCTTTCCCAGAAGGTACTGTTATCTACGATTTAGAGCGGGGTAAGTTGCCAGGTATACGCAAGTTGCCGTGGCAGACAGACACATCCATCGGTAAAAACTCATGGTGCTATGTGACGAACTGGAAATCTAAAACTGCAGATCAGCTTATCGATGACTTAGTAGATATTGTTTCTAAAAATGGTAATCTTCTGCTTAATGTGGGTCCTCGTGCAGATGGTTCTATTCCTGAAGATCAACAAAAAATTCTTTTACAAATCGGGGACTGGTTGTCCGTGAATGGGGAAGCAATTTATGAAACAGATTATTGGAAGACATTCGGTGAAGGGCCTACAGAAGTTAAAGAAGGTCACCACTCTGAAGGTAACAACAAGGACTTCACGGGACAAGACATTCGCTTCACGCAGAAGGGTAATAAACTATATGCTATCATGATGGCATGGCCAGCTGACGGAAATGTAGTGATCAGATCATTGGGAAAGGAAAATGAGTTTGGCAGCGATTTAGATATAACGAACGTACGTCTACTAGGGAGTGATGTCAACATAAACTACAGTCATACCAGTCAGGGTCTGGACATTAAGGGTCTTGGTCAGAAGAAAGGAGATTTTGCCCACGTCTTGGAAATTACGATATAAGATAATTATTCTGAATTATATACACACTTAGCTGTCATGGAAAATAATGATCACCTTCCTGTGGTATCAAGGGATGTCTTGCTGCCATTCATTTTGATTACCTCTTTATTTGCACTCTGGGGTTTTGCTAATGATATCACAAATCCCATGGTCTCTGCGTTCAAGAAGATTCTTGAGCTAAACAACACTCAAGCTTCTTGGGTCCAGATGGCGTTTTACGGAGGTTACTTTACTATGGCATTTCCTGCCGCCCTATTCGTAAAGAAGTATAGTTATAAGAAGGGAATTCTTCTGGGATTATTATTATATGCTATTGGAGCGTTATTATTTTATCCAGCTGCTCAGTATCAAGCTTTTGGATTTTTTCTTGCGGCCTTATACATACTGACATTTGGCTTAGCATTTTTAGAGACAACAGCGAATCCCTTCATACTCTCAATGGGAGACGAAAGAACAGCAACCAGGAGATTAAATCTGGCACAAGCTTTTAATCCCATTGGTGCTTTAACTGGCTTATATGTAGCACAGACTTTCATTTTAGGCTCCTTACAATCAGATGATATAGATGCTCAAGGAAATTCAGTGTACGATAGCCTTGCAGCACCTGCGAAAGAAGCCGTGCGTCAGGCTGATCTCATGGTCGTCAGAGATCCTTATGTGATTTTAGGTTTGTTTGTATTATTTATGCTGGTGTTGGTTTTTCTAGTTAAGATGCCAGAGAAGAAAGAGGAAGGAGGTGGATCCGCAGGGAGTGCAGTGAGGCGGCTCTTTAAGAGTCGACAGTTTGTCGAGGGTGTATTGGCTCAGATGTTTTATGTCGGTGCCCAGATCATGTGCTGGACCTATATATATCAATATGCTGAATCTTTAGGCATAGATAATAGAAGCGCTGTGACCTATGCCTACTGGGCATTAGTACTTTTTTTAATTGGCCGGTGGATTGGAACATATCTATTGAGATACGTATCTTCTGGTAAGTTATTGATGTACTTTTCGATAGGGGCGATCGCTTTTACTTTAGGCGCTATTTTCATCAGCGGAATGAATGGACTATATTCATTAGTTGGTGTCTCAATGTGTATGTCCATTATGTTTCCGACAATTTATGGCATTGCATTGGAAGGGCAAGGAGAGGATACCAAATTTGGTGCTGCCTTCTTAGTGATGGCCATAGTAGGCGGTGCTATCATGCCAGTACTACAAGGCATGATTTTAGATGTAGGTGGTCCAGGATATAGCGATGTCTTAATACTTGGAGTATCTGAGGTTAATTTCTCATTTGTGTTACCTCTATTTTGCTTTTTTATAGTGGCGTTGTTTGGCTATAGGACTTATAAAGTCCATTCTAAATCTTATTGAGTCGATTCTTAGCAATTAGAATTTGTTTTAATCATCCCAATGTTCATCTATTACTTTCTGGATGTGCGGATAGTTATCGTCTGTCTCATTTAAATCTTCTCGCAGCTTGATCAGTTGCTGCTTCAAGTCGGCAATTGTATTTTTATATGTAGGATCATTATAAGCGTTATTCATTTCATTAGGATCTTCAGTCAGATCGTAAAACTCCCATGCGGGCGGAGTGTGATTAGTAAAATCATTGCCCCAGCTTTTCTTATTCCAGTCAGCATTAGGATCATCTGTATCGACCCAATATTTTCCATAGAAAAATATTAATTTATGATCCTTTGTCCTGATACCGAAGTGGGCAGGATTTTGATGTTTGTGAGCCAAATGCATCCAATATCGATAGTAGGTCGACTGAGGCCAGTCATTAGGCTCTTCGCCAGTCTCAAGGATATGTTTGAAGCTATTTCCTTGCATGTAGCTTGGGGTGTCTCCGCCTGCTAATTCTATCAGTGTAGGCGCAAAATCAGTATTGTTAATCATGGCATCTGATCGAGTACCCGCAGTGACTTTGTTAGGATAGCGAACAAAAAAAGGCATCCGCATGGCCTCATCATACATCCACCGCTTATCGATATAGTCATGCTCGCCTAACATAAAGCCCTGATCTCCTGTATAGACAAGAATGGTATTATCCATTAATCCCGCTGATTCTAAATAGTCAATCAGTCGCTTTATATTATCATCAACTCCTTTTACGCAGCGCAGATATTTTTTTAAATAATCCTGATAAACCTGGCTGGTATAATCTCTCTCCCCTGGGGTCATTTCCCACTTCACATATTCCTCCGGCCTGATGTCAGTCGCATCTCTATATTTCTTATATACTGTACTGTCGTTCCAAAATATATTCATGGCCTGATTTCTGATTAGGTTCCTATGCGATACTGAGGATCCTAATATTCTGGTCAGAGAATCCATAGCACCTCGCGTACCAACAGATCCATTTTGTTGATTGTCGTATAAACTTTCTGGTTCTGGAATGAAGGTCTCGGCTAAGTAATCATCATATCTTGGCGCATTTTCAAAATCGTCGTGGGGCGCTTTAAAATGATGCATTAAAAAGAAAGGTTGGTCTTTGTTGCGCTTATTAGCTAACCAGTCTATGCTGATATCAGTTATGACATCAGAAGAATGCCCTTCGATCTGTACGACATTTTTAGGCCATGGATTATCACCTCTCACTCTAAATTCGGGGTCGAAGTATTTGCCTTGTGATGGAAGTACTTGATAGTAGTCAAAGGCAGCTGGTTCATGGTGTAAATGCCATTTTCCCACAATTGCAGTTTCATACCCAAGCTTATTCATTTCTATTGGAAGATATTGTTTCTCAGGGGCTATAGAACCCTCCAGATCGATAACCCCATTAGTTTGCGCTCGCTGACCCGTTATGATGGCTGCCCGGCTCGGCACGCAGATAGCATTATTCACATAGACATTATCGAAGATCATTCCCTCTTTAGCCAGTTGGTCTAGCTTGGGCGTAGGGTTCAAGTCTGATAGCCTACTTCCATAGATTCCAAACGCCTGAGTCGTATGATCATCGGACATAATATAGATAATATTAGGTTTTGGACGATCATCTATCTCAGCCGAACTATGGCATGATGCGAGTGAGAGAAGCGTGTAAAGTAGTGATGAAATAATAATAAAATGTTTCGTCATGATATCGATGATTGCTTACGGGCTAAATACTTTGTTAGTCTAATATATTTCAAAAGTGGGGGAAATGCTATAATGTATGTGCTTTTAGTTACTCCAAATGGTTTGCTGATAACAATGTCCATGAGCATAGTTTAAGTATATGGTGGATTTAATCACAGGAACGTACATGTTGAGACACAATTCGACTTATGATAAAAATTCATGTATAATTATTTTTAATATTTTGAGCTTTATATTTGAGCTAAACTTGGTCGAATTGGCCAGTCTACTTAATGTCTAAGCCAGAAGAATATGAGATTTGAAAATGATTGGCCAACCGTCAACCCGAGAATTGACACAGTGCTACAAAATCGAGAGAAACGGAGCGATAAAATACTACAATTCGGAGGAGGTAACTTTCTTCGAGGATATTTCGATTGGATGATTCAAGTGCTCAATGAGCAAACGGATTTCAATGGCAATATAGTCGTTGTAAAACCAACTAAACGTGGAGATTATGAGGATTTAAGATCCCAGAAGGGTTTGTTTCATACCTCAATAAATGGCATTAAAGATGGAGTTCTGATCAGTGAACGCCACCTGATAGATTGCATCAGTAAGGTGGTGCACCCTTATTTAGCGTGGGAAGATTTTTTACTGACAGCTGAGATTCCAAGTATACAGTATATCGTGTCAAATACGACAGAGGCTGGGATCAAGTTCAGTTCCGCTGACCTGGTCAGTCAGAATCCTCCACATGAATTTCCAGCAAAAGTGACAAGATGGTTGCATCATCGCTTTATGTTTTTCGAAGGTGCTAAAAACAAGGGATGTATCTTTCTACCATGCGAATTGATCGAAGATAATGGCTTAGTATTACAGGAATGTATCCTTCAGTATATAGCATCTTGGAATTTAGGATCTGACTTTCACAATTGGGTAAAATCGAATAATGTGTTCTGTAATACCCTAGTCGATAGAATAGTCCCAGGCTTTCCAGAAGATAGACGGGGTCAAATCTATGAGGATTTTGGAATCGTTGATCAGCTGGAGGTCAGTGTCGAGCCATACCATATTTTTGTCATTCAATCTCCAATAGACCTGAACGCTAACTTGCCATTCGGAGAGACAGACCTCAACGTTGTTTTTACGGACGATATGACAAAATATCGCCAATTAAAAGTGCGAATTTTGAATGGGCTGCATACGTCGATGGTGCCAGTCGGTTACCTCATGGGGATTAATACAGTCAGAGAAACCATTGATGACAAAGCAATTGGAAATTTCTTAGATGAACTATTGTATGAGGAAATTTTACCATCATTAGATTATCCAAAAGATTTTCTAAAATCATACGCCAATGATATTCTTGATCGATTTAGAAACCCTCATATACATCATCGCCTGATCAGCATAGCACTCAATTCGATCTCGAAATTTAGAACTCGTCTGCTCCCCTCATTATTGAGCTATCATGAGGTAAAAAAGAAACTACCTAATAGAATCGTTTTTGTCCTTGCCAGCTACATCTGGTTCTATCGTGGGAAAGCTAATTCAGATAAAATACCTTTAAATGATAGTCAAGAAGTGATCGACTTCTTCAGTAATCTATGGCGCGCATATCATACTCAAGATATTCAACTTGATCAATTAGTAGAGACCGTACTGAGCAATGAGCAGCTATGGGAATTTGATTTAATGACTATTAAGGGCTTACCAATTTTAATTCAGGAATATCTTCAATCTTTCATAGACAATGAATACAGGGTACCTGAATTTTGAAATATCAGCAGGTCATAAATAAGTAAATTAAAGTTTATTCAGAAAGACACCATCGCTTTAATAACTCCATTATCTGGTTGAGTCCATTGATCAAAGTGATCGATCATTTCGGTAAAACTAACACGATGTGTAATAAATGAATTAGTCGGAAAGAGTCCTGTTGAGATTGCCTCTCTTACATTAAAGAAATCTTCGGTCGTTGCATTTCTACTACATAGAATGCTGGATTCCTTAGCGTGTATTGATGGATGATTAAAATTCAAATCACCTTTAGAAAGTCCCACTAAAACATATCTGCCTCCATGGGACATGTATTGGATTCCAGATTCCAGAGCTATCTTATTGCCGCTTGCATCGAATACAGCATTAGCTAAATCACCATTAGTTATTTCCATGATCTTTTCCAAGGGCGATTCGAGTGCATTCACGATGAAGTCTACTCCGATTTCATCCTTAGCATATGTCAAGCGCTGCTCACTGACATCCATAGCAATCACTTTGGCACCTCTGATTTGGGCTAATTTCATAATACCGATACCGATAGGTCCACAACCGACTACCAGTATGGTTTCGCTGTCCCTTAGGTCTGCGCGTCTAATAGCATGAGCACCAATGGCCAATGGTTCTACAATAGCAATCTCTGATGTGTTTAAATTTTCAGCTGATATCAGGAGGTCATTCGGCACAGTGATATACTCCTGCATAGCACCATCAGTATGCACACCCAATACTTGAATGTTAGTGCAGGCATTAGTAATACCATTCCTACAGGCAATGCATTTATGACAACTTATGTAAGGCATGATGATGACTTTGTCCCCGTTTTTCAATCCTTGGTCATTGTCCTCGATTTCGACTATTTCAGCTCCTATCTCATGGCCTAATATTCTGGGGTAAGTAAAGAAAGCCTGATTCCCTCCGTAGGCATGTAGGTCTGTACCACAGATGCCAATTTCCTTGACCTTTAAAAGTGCCTCATTACGCCCTTTAACGGGTTTGTCCTTTTCTTTGAGTAGAAATGATCCTGGCTCTTGGCAGATTATATATTTCATGTATTAATAATTTTTAATGGACTATCCTTTCTAAGATTTAAGTAATGACCAATTATTAGTAAATATTGAAAATTATAATAAAAATCACGTTTTTTCAGAGCACTACTATCATCTATAAACCATATCTTTTTATGCATTTGACTTTTGTTTAATTATTTCAATTTGAGAAGCTTATATTTGAGTGTGTCAGATGACTTCATCTACATGGTCACAATATCTAACAATATACCGGTATTAATTCTGATAAATTATAAATCAATATATGAACCTCGAACTAAAAGATAAAGTAGTCATCATTACGGGAGCAGCAGGAATTAAAGGTAGTATTGGAGAGACCATGCTACGTCTGTTAGCCAAAGAAGGAGCAATCCCAGCAATAATTGATCGAAATGATAGGGGCTTCGAATATGTAAAAGAATTAATGCAGGAAGGCATTGACGCTTTATTTGTAAAGACAGATCTCACGCAGCCTGATCAAATAGAAAAAGCTGTCAAGCAGGTTATAGAGAAGTATAATAAGATAGATATCGTCATCAATAATGTTGGTGTCAATGACGGAGTGGGATTAGAGTCAAGTTATGAGGAGTTTGTAGCCTCTCTGCACCTCAACTTGATTAGTTACTTTTTGGTGGTGAAACATGCACTACCTTATCTAAAGACTTCCAAAGGTAATATCTTAAACATCGGCTCCAAAGTAGCGCTAACAGGTCAGGGAAATACATCGGGTTATGCTGCCTCGAAAGGTGGAGTTTTGGGCTTAACCAGAGAGTGGGCGGTGGACCTAATCCAGTATGGGATTCGGTCTAATGCGATCGTGATTGCTGAGAGTTGGACGCCTGCCTATGATAACTGGATTAAGACCATAGAAAACGGAGCTGATAAGCTAGAGAATATCAAAAGGTCAATCCCCTTAGAAAACCGCATGACCAATCCCGAAGAGATAGCTAATACCGCATTGTTTATAGTCTCAGATAAGTCTTCACATACCACTGGTCAATTTGTTTTCGTAGATGGCGGCTATGTACATTTAGATAGAGCTCTTCTACCAGCTTAATTCGTTAGACTCGTTATAAAAAGGTATGGGTATTAAGATGGATGCGTATACTTAGGATGATAGATTTTATAATTTGTCTAACATTATATTTAGGTGACCGTACAGATTGATAAATTTAATTTTTGGGATCTCTAATCGGGTTAAGGATTAAATTTGTATTTTCCTCATTAAGAGATTCCTGACACTTACTTGATAGAGACGGAGACCATTTGATCGACTATAAGTTGCGGATTCTATCATCGACAATTATATTAGCCATTAAATAATAATGTAAGAGGTGGATATTAATGAATTAAATAGAGGACTCGGAGATAAATCGTGAAAAATAATGCTGCGGTGAATATCTCATATCAGAATTATCATAAATAAGAAGCTATCACCTAATGACTGCGGGATCATATACAGGAGTACAGGCCTTTAATTCAATTAACTGCGTAAAGCTATTTAGCTACGTCATGCTATTTTGCTGGAGCCAGGGTTTATTTGCACAGCCCTTCTTTGAGCACATAACTTCTGATGATGGCCTATCTGAAAATGTTGTCAATTGCATCCTTCAGGATAGCCGCGGGTTTATGTGGTTTGGGAC
>Ga0209187_1002152_pt1 | contig 19661 bp, 15 predicted proteins | sample BantaG_FD_187430 | JGI IMG/M metagenome (GOLD analysis project Ga0209187, IMG submission 187430) | Marine algal microbial communities from Bantry Bay, Ireland - BantryBay_4 metaG (SPAdes) (version 2) | ecosystem: Host-associated > Algae > Red algae > Unclassified | place: Bantry Bay, Ireland...
GTATGTATATCATGGAAGTAATAATGAGTGATGGTCAGCGAGTGGTGGAGAAGGTGGTTAAGATGTGATTACGTCTTGAGGTCGGGCAAGATTTACCAGATTTTAGAAATCTGGCAAATCTGAGTTTGGGTTTGATGCTACAGAGGGTAATCCCAGAGAGATGGTATCTTTGTAAAATAAACAGACCGACAACCCCAGTGAGGTGACACTTTCTACCTACACATCATAATTAATAGTAATGTTAGGCGTTTGACATCTTGCCTGACAGGTCAATATCATACCATCAGCAACTTCCTCATCATCCAGAGCAAAGCAAGATTCCATCTCGACTTTTCCTTCCGTAATTTTAGCTACACAAGTAGAGCAAGCCCCACTGGTACACGAGTATGGAGCATCCTTGCCTGCGTCGAGCAGTGCTTCTAATATGGTCTTGTCAGCAGGAATATCTGCTGTAAAAGTTTCTCCATTCAGTTTGACCTGTGCTTTGGCAGCTTGTGTGCCTTCTATCTCTTCAGTGGTTCCTGCTGAGGTAAAATACTCCTTCCTGATCTGTGCCTTATCGACACCTTTACTATCCAGGAATTGCTGGATGACATCCATGTATCCTGATGGACCACACATGTAATACAAGTCGCTATTAGACTTAGATGGATATCTGTCCATGTAATCAGAAAGAACTTTTTTATTGACTAATCCTGTCATTCCCCTCCATCCAGAAGTCGGCTTTTTCTTACCGAATAATCCACCTAACAATCCACCCTTGCTTTTCTCATCAGCGAGGATCTGTTCTAATATAAACTGATCTGCGTGATTTTCAGATAACGATTCCAGTGTGTCGCGAAATATGATACTTTCTTGGTTCTGGTTGGCATATAATAGGTAGCATGTACTTAGAGGTTCTTCTTCTAATATAGTTTTTATCATGGCTCTGATCGGTGTGATTCCTGATCCACCAGCAAAGAAGTAGTGATCACGACGTTGGATAGGATCTGCATAAACCAAAAACTTACCCACAGGACTGTGGATAGGTAGTTCTTGTCCTACTTCTACATTATTTATAAGATAATTAGACATCTTACCTCCAGATACTCTCTTAACAGTAAATCCAAATTTTTCTTCTATCGGAGAAGTATATATCGAGTAAGCTCTGCGAGTTTTTTCATTATTGATATCAGCTTGTACAGTTAGGTATTGTCCTGGTACATGCTTGTATACTTCCTTGAGAGTTTCTGGAATTTCAAACACAAATGAGCAACTGTCAGCTGTCTCTTTTATTTTCTCTATAACCTTCAGATTATTAAATCCTGACATGCGATTTATTTTGGGCAAATGTAATAGTATAAAGCATATAGAGGGATGAAAGTTTTCACATATGATAACAAAAAAAGAGCTTACTCATTGAGTAAGCTCTTAAGATATTTGATATCTGTATATTTTTCTACTAATTTATTTTACTAAAGCTTGGATTTTTTCTTCTAATTCATACTCATCTCCTGGGCTATATCCTGAGTGGGTATGTACGATCTCTCCTTTTTGATTCAGCAAGAAAGTCTGGGGTACTGTCTGGAAATTAAGTGCTTTTTTAAGTTCCTGCTTCACATCTGCGAGTACTGTGTATTCCCATCCTTTAGTTTCTAACATGGCAGGTACCTTAGCTAATGATCGAGAGTCATCTATTGTGACAGCGACAAGCTCTACATTATACTCTTCTTGCCATTCAGGGTAGAATTCAGCTATTGCATCCAGCTCTCTCTTACACGGACTACACCATGTAGCCCAGAAGCTTACCACAGTTATCTTTCCTTTTCCTATATAGTCTTGAATATTTACTGTCTTACCGTCTAATGTCTTTACCTCGACAGAAGGAATCGTACTATACGGTCCTGTGAATGCTGTTGATACAAGAAAAGAAAGAATTAATGTGATCGAAGTGAGTATTTTCATTTTATTTTTTTAATTGTTGTAATTACTATTTTGTTTCCTACTTGAAATTAAAGATTATACATATCTATTACAATGCTAAGTCCCAAAAGGTGCCTTTGTTAACTATAGTTTAACCCTAATTATTCATTAATCGTCAGGCGTACAACAACTTTCCAACATGTTATAGTCATATTTATAATATGGATTCATAAATTCATTATTGAATTGAATAATTCTGTTTGAATATTTATAATAAAAGTACATTTAACGTATAATCGAAATAAGAAAATACTTAAAGTGGGCATTGAGCTTACCAAATTAATTATTAGTAAAATCAAAACATGAAGTATAAAAGGAAAATTAGTGTAGTGGTAGGTATTATTGCTTCACTATATCTAGCATTATTAGCTATAACAGGAGACCATGGTGGTTCTGCGCTCAAATATGGGAAGTATATCATAATTATGATCGGATTAATATTCTATTACAATAAAGCGATTAGTACATGGACATATAAAGAATTCATACCTAAATATCTTGGTGCTGCAGTTGCGATCTCTCTGACAAGTGGAGTCATAATAGCTATATGTAATACGCTTCTTTTCCTAATCAAGCCAAGCTACTCTATACAGAAGTATAATCTGTTGTCTGAGACTATGCAACAGGTGGCGACCATAGATTTGATAATAATTATAGAGACGGTAGTTCTTGGATTGATAACGGCATTTGTCATATTTCCTTATTACAAAAACAAACTCATGAGAGCTAACGAAGTTCGTATGGAGCAACCTGATAATATGACATAATTACTCTACAAACAGTACTTAGCTTTTTCTTAATGCTAGATATGACGACTAAAGTCATGTAGGTGATAACAATTTTCGAAGAGAACTGTCAGATAAAAAGGTTTATATAATGTCCCTTTTATAACCTAGCTTACTAATGTGCCTCCAACCAATTCTGGCCAGTATCTGCTTCTACCAGAATCGGAACTTTTAGTCCTGGCAATGCGTCTTTCATAAGATTGATAACCATAGACCTAACCTCTTCCAGTTCTGGTTTATATACATCGAATACAAGTTCATCATGGACTTGTAATATCATTTTAGATTTATATTTCTTTTCCTTCATGACCTTGTGGATATCTATCATAGCCAGTTTGATCATATCAGCGGCAGATCCTTGTATCGGAGTATTGATTGCCATCCTTTCCGCATTACTTCTTGCGAGTCCGTTTCTAGAGTTTATGTCACGAAGGATTCTTTTACGACCGCCTAATGTCTTGACATAACCATCTTTTCTTGCGCTTTCTACGATATCGGTCATATATGCTTGTAGTCCTTGGAACTGGGCAAAGTAATTTTCTATGAGTTCTTTAGCTTCTGCTCGCTTAATCCCTAATTGTCTCGATAAGTTAGTTGCTCCTGCACCATAGATAATGGAGAAGTTGACAGTCTTCGCATTACGTCTTTGCTCTGCGGTGACTTTATCAAAATTCACGTCATAGACCTTAGATGCAGTTGCTTTATGGAAATCTTTTCCTTCTTGGAATGCTTCCATCATAAACTTGTCACCTGATATTTCTGCAATTAATCTAAGCTCTATCTGAGAATAATCTGCCGCAAGTAATATGTGGTCATCATCTCTAGGTATAAATGCTTTTCTGATTTCTCTTCCTGCTTCATCCTTGATGGGGATATTCTGTAAGTTGGGATTCTCAGAACTAAGTCTACCTGTGGCTGCTCTTGCTTGATTGAAGTTACTGTGTACTCTTCCCGTCTTAGGATTTATCATCAGAGGTAAGGCATCTACATATGTTGATTTTAATTTTGCATATTTTCTATAAGTCAATATTTGTTGGACAATTTCATTTTCAAATGAAAGCTCATTGAGTTTTTCTACGTCTGTAGAGTATTGTCCAGAGCTTGTTTTTCTCCATCTGTAAGGAATCTTCAATTTGTCGAACAGAATCTCTCCAACTTGCTTAGGGCTTGAAATATTGAAGTCGGCACCTGCAATCTGATGTATAGATTTTTGTTGCTCCAGAATTTTCTCTCCCAATACTTTGGAGTAGTCATCTAGAAATTCCTTATTAACTCTGATGCCTTCGTATTCCAGATCAGCCAAAACATCTATAAGTGGTTCCTCTATTTTATAATATAAATCCTTAAGTGATTCTTTTTCTAGGTCCTTTTCTAATAGTGTTTTGATTTGGAGTGTGATGTCTGCATCTTCTGCTGCATACTCTGATACTTTTTCTATGGAGACATCTCTCATCGTCAGCTGATTCTTTCCTCGTTTTCCTATTAGTTTTTCTATAGGGACCATCTTATAATTAAGAAGTGCTGCTGATATAAAATCTAGCTTATGTCTAAGATCTGGCTCGAGTAGATAATGAGCAATCATGGTATCGAAGTAGGTACCTGCTATGGTGACATCATACCACTTCATCATGAGTATATCATACTTGATGTTTTGTCCTATTTTCTCGATGGTCTTATTTTCTAAGACATTTCGGAAATAGGATACTATTCTAAGAGCCTCAGTCTTGTCTTCAGGCACTGGTACGTAATATCCTTTGTGCTCTTCATAAGCGAATGCTAATCCTACAAGTTCTGCAAGATTAGCATCTATACCAGTAGTTTCTGTATCAAAGCTGATGATCTTCTGCTTAGCCAATGCTGCAGCTAATTTCTCACGAGCTTTATCATCATCGACTAGTATGTATTCATGATCTGTGTTTTCTATGTTGTTATCAGATACAGAATATTTTTCAGTTTGTTTTTTCTGTGCTTGCTGAGTAGATGGTGTGTCAGTGGCGAATAAGGTGCCTTGTGTTGGTTTGTCCTCACCAAGTATTGTGGTAGCTAAAGATCTAAATTCTAATTCTTTGAATACTTCTGATAGAGCTGATCTATTAATAGGTTCTATAATATACTTCTCTGCATTGAATTGTATAGGCACATCTAATTTGATAGTCGCTAATCTCTTAGAAAGTAAGCCCTGCTCTGCAAAGTTGATAACATTTTCTTTCTGCTTGCCTTTTAGTTGTTCCGTGTTTTCTATTAGCCCTTCTACAGAATGATATAACTTAAGCAACTTAACAGCTGTCTTAGCACCTATGCCTGGTATGCCTGGTATGTTGTCGACACTATCTCCTTGCAAGCCTAAGATGTCTATGACTTGCTGCACGTTTTCTATATCCCACTTTTCCAATATTTCAGGTACACCATATATTTCGATACCGTTACCTTGACGAGATGGCTTATACATAAATATATTCTCGGAGACTAGCTGTGCATAATCCTTATCAGGTGTCACCATATAGACTTGGAATCCTTCTTTCTCAGCTTGTTTAGCAATAGTACCTATAGTATCATCGGCTTCGAAATTATCTACGGTAATAATCGGAATATTAAATCCCTCCACGATAGTTCTGATAAAAGGTAGGGCTATGGCAATATCCTCCGGTTGGGCATCTCTATTAGCCTTGTATTCTGGGTATTCTGTATGTCTAAAAGTCTTCCCATCTGGGTCAAAAGCTACCGCAATATGTGTCGGATTTTGCTTTTTCATAATATCCCACAGTGCTCTTACAAAACCTGTAATTGCGGATGTATTCACACCCTTGGAGTTAATGAGTGGTCTATTGATAAATGCGTAATGTGCTCTGTAGACCAATGCATGCCCGTCTAATAGGAATAGTTTTTTTTCTGTGTCGCCCATATGGTAAAATTAAAAAAGCCTGACCAATAATGATCAGGCTTAGTAATATATCTTGCTATGTCTAAGTCCGTACTTAGAATCCGTAAGACAATCCAAAGTTAGTATATGACTGTAAGCTCGAAGACTCGAAATCTGAACTACGTATACCTACCCCTAATCCTACACCGATACCTCTCCATACTTCGAATGTAAATGTATTGATCCAAGTATACTCAAATAATCCAGCCTCTCTGATAGTGATATTATTAGCATCTTTAATAGCTTGCTTCTTGTCGCTGTAAGGAAGAAAAGAAGTCAAAGTACTCGACCACTTAAATGGTTTCCCTGCAATATTAAAATCTTGGAAGTAGTCGATTCTTACCTTAGCACCAAAAGCTCCAGTGGAAGAAATTCCATTAACACCTTTAGCTTTCTCTTCTTGAGACGGCCATGCATAGTGATAGTTAAAGGGATGCACCACAACTGTCATATTCTGGATCGGTAACCAAGTCGCTCCCACTCCGATGTCCAATGTTCCTGGTTCTAAGAAATTGCCTATGGAAGTATTCAGCTCTGCCAATCCCGATATTGCAAAAGTCTTAGATAATTTATATCCTGCTAATGAAGAAAGATTAAGGATATCCACTGTTCCATTCCTGAAGAGACCATCCTTAACATCTGGTAATATATCACCGTTAGCATCTCTTTGCACATCATCCGCGTCGCTAAGGTCTACATCATTCCATGCTTTCTGAACGATTCCCTTGTTATGCCAGAAGTACTTTTCTTTGTCATTTAATATATAGCCAGTCAGACCTATATTAAGTGATGCTGACTTAGCATCTGGATTTGGATTAGCGATCCATCCATTCGATCTATTCCAGTCAAATCCTACTAATCCAGTAACACCTTTTCTCCATCCAGATAGTTTGTCTATTTCTGCTTGTAATCCATCTACTTCTGTATTAAGTCCATCTATCTTAGACTGAAGATCAGCGACTTTAGATTTCTTGTCCATTTGCATTTCCTTCAGGTCTTCTATAGATTGCCCCATAAGACACAGACTGAATAGGCTACATAAAAGTGTGTTTAAAATAATTTTTTTCATATGTTTAAATTTTGTAAAAAGTAATGAACGTCGATAACTTCATAGACGAAGCATAGACAAGTCACAGTATAAATATTATTTGATTTTCTACCAGTATGTGAAGATCACGGCGCCAAATATACTGGATAATGATACGTCGTCGTCTCTCTGAGGTACGAACAGATATGCGATCATATCTATTTTTAGATGCTGCTCTTTTTTCTATTGCTTATCCATTTTTTTGTGTAATGTATATATTCAGAATTTGTGAGTTTTTTAATATCGTCTTTGTTAAAACTTAATTCTTCCAATTCAATTTGAAGATCAGAAATGAATTCGCTGTATTCTAAATACAACATACTGGAGGCAGGTTGGATAGGATTTAGAACTGTTGTAAACCAGTCCCTTATTTTCTCTATTATTTTTTCAACTTGATTTCTTTTACCATAAGAAGCAATGTCACTACCTGACATATCACTTATAGCTGCTTGGTATCTGTATCGTTCGACATCGAGAATAAGGCACTTCTTTTTTTTGAGTTGACTCGTTCCAATTCCTCTTGTCCCTAAATCTAGTCGAAGTTCAAATGGCATATTAAATCTCGCCAATTCTCCTGATTTTTTGGACTTCATTCTTGACAAATCATGGATGCTATATTTACTTTCTTTTATAAGTTTTATAATTTGCTTCAAACGAATCGATCCTGAATCTTCTAATTTTGATATTTTTGGTTCTAAACCAGAATAGATGATAGTAAATATTATTGGGTGTAGAAGCCTTTTATATGTATTGTCAAAAGGACAATTAATGAAAACATTCTTACTGAAAGCCATTCTTAATGAAAATATCTACTTATATGAAGAGACGGATGCTATTCTTCCGTCCTTATTATGAACTATTATCATAGAATTGCCATGAGAATGAGCTCTTTCCTTAGCCACTTTTAAGGCAGATGCTTTAGAAACATAAACACGAAACATCCGTTCAGCTCCTTCAATTTTAATACCCCATTTTCCCTTTGATGGCAACACATGTAACCTTTTTTCATTGGTTTTAGCTGCTTTTACCAATGATCGAGTCAATCTTGACTTATTTTGTCCTGTAACTAAGTTTGCCATAGCGTTGTAAATTATACAATTTTAACGAATTTTATCCAGTTTTAGTTTCATTTTTGTCGAGTCGCACCTACCTCTCTTACATCAGTAATTGACTTTTAGTTTTGAATGATTCGATAAAGCGACTTTGGCTTACGATTTTGAAATCGCTTCACTTGAACAATAACCTAGTTCCATATCTCAACGCAACAAATAACACAACAAGCATAATGACGATATAGTGAAACTTCACATATGTGAAAGCAATAAGATGGGTCTTATTGAGAATAAATAGAATCAACATGATAGCTGTAACAGTACCCAAGAAACTTGTCATTTTACCGAATCCTGGTATTAACTTAAAGTCTACATTTCTTTTTATGATAAATAAGGTCAACATCATGCAGAAAATAGGTAAGACCTGAGCAATAATATTAGCGTCATATATACTCTGCTTCTCGAATAGCATATGATAGACATTGAGCAATATCGAAAATATACCCGGTATAACTACCATATAGATAAGAGCAGAATACACCCCACACCATGGACTCATGTGCCCCTCCCCTTTACCCACTATATTAATCATCAGTGCTGTGAGTGGAATAGCTAAGAAGTAAAATACAATGAAGTACGGGTTGTCATTCAGGTAACTCAGAAAATCTCCGAAAGTCATAGATGTATTATTTTAGAATCTTATAATTATACGCTCATTAATAACTTCACAGGATCTTCGAGCAGTTCTTTCACCTTGACTAAAAATGTCACTGAAGTACTGCCATCTATAATTCTATGATCATAAGACATTGCAAGATACATCATCGGTCTGATGACCACCTCACCATCTACAGCTATAGGTCTCTGTATAATGTTATGCATTCCGAGTATTGCTGATTGTGGCTGATTGAGAATAGGTGTACTCATCATAGAACCAAACACCCCTCCATTAGTAATTGTGAATGTTCCTCCTTTCATCTCATCTAAACTGAGTGATCCATCTCTTGCCTTAGAAGCTAATTCTTTAATCTTAAGCTCGATTTCAGAAAAATGTAATGACTCCACATTTTTCACAGGAGGTACAACTAATCCGGTAGGTGTAGATATTGCGACAGAGATGTCTACAAAATCATGATACACTACATGAGAGTCTCCATCGAGTCTTGCATTAACATCTGGCATTTCCATTAGGACTTGTGCACAGGCTTTAGCAAATATGGACATGAAGCCCAACTTAACACCATACTTCTCTACAAATTTTTCTTGGTATGTTTTTCTGAGTTTAAATATAGCTGACATATCTGCCTCATTAAAGGTGGTCAGCATCGCTGTATTATTCTTAGCTGCTACAAGTCTGCTAGCGATTGTCCTTCTCATTCTGCTCATCTTCTCACGACGCTCTTCTCTGCTAAATGCTTCCGTGGTAGTTTTGACAGGCGCTGCTACCGCATCACTTACTGCTGTAGCTTCTTGCTTAGCTGGCGGATTAGAGACAGCCTTTTCAGCATCTTCTTTAGTAATGCGTCCATCCTTGCCGGTTCCCTTGACAGATGCTGCATCTACATCAGCCTCTCTAAGTATCTTAGCTGCTGCAGGGGATGGATGTCCAGATGCATATGTTTCATTGCTTTTTGCAGTAGGTGCAGCTGGTGCAGTCTTTGCTTTGGTTTCTTCATTTACTTCTTCTTTTGGAGCAGAGGGCTTACTATCGCCGCCTGATGGGGCTGCTACACTTGTATCGATTTTAGCTACAAGTGCACCTATCTCTAGGTCATCATCCTCAGCTGCAATATGCATAAGTTTACCAGCAGCTTCTGCAGGAAATTCTAAGGTCGCTTTATCAGATTCAAATTCACAGATCGGCTCATCTAATTTGACATAATCGCCGTCTTTTTTTAACCAAGAAGAAAGGGTGACTTCAGTTATAGATTCCCCGATGGTTGGGACTTTCATTTCTACAATGCTCATAATAAATTTGGTTTGTCTCTTTGTTTAATATTTCCGAAGCGTATCGAGATTTAGTAAATCTGATCCATTTCCATAGTTATAAATAGTTAATAACTACGTCGATAGACATTCGCTTAAACCAAAGTTATTAAAAAGCAGAGAAGAATACCACCAATATTTATATAAGCATAAATATATTTTTAGACTTATCTAAAAGTTGTCGTGTTGACTACTTACATTTAGAATCTAAGTGTATATAGGAAAGTTGTAGATTTTCTTCCTTTGAAGATATTGTCTAAGCTGGCTTGTCGGATCAGGTTTTCTATTTCAGTCTGGCAGTCGAGACTCAAGCCATCAGTTACATAATCAAGATTTATGAGGTATCCTGTGTCAGATATCTCTATACGCATTCTGACTTTAGAAATATCATTATTAGTCCTCTGGCAAATTAGGATGGGAGTCGTTATATAATTATCTAATACTCTCGCATACTCACGCTTTCGCTCATCATCGTCCATAGTTTCTACAAGTAGTAGAGGGGGTTCTGAGAAGTTTTGTTCAGCTTTTTTTAGTTCGAAAGAAAGTTCTGGTTCTATAGACATGGTAGACGGAGCATAACCTAAGGATTTTGCAGTGATAGACTTATTCATATCGCTAACCGCTATGACGAATGCTCCACTACTATCTGTAATTGCTTTGGAATCTGAAGAAACTGTCTGTAACTCTGCTGCAATGATCGGTGCACCTTGCTCATCTAAGACGCGACCTTTGATGATTCCACTTTGTTGAAGTGGTATACTGTCCATTGCATTGATCCTCTCATTATTTCCTCTCACAACTAGATCATCACCTCCTTCGTTTATATCCATTTCACTCGATGTCCAATTCTTAGATTTTGATTTATTGCTGTATAAATCTTCTGCCATATCTGATGCCATCATTGGCTCAGTCGGTACCTTGTTAGGCATAGGTTTTGCTCTACTTACTTCTTCTGTAACCTCGGGAAGAAAATTTTTGATGGAGGTAGGTTTGTCTTGAGGTTGAGTTGAGCTTTGTTTTTTTTCTAAACGTATGAATTTTTTTGATTCACGATTTTGGTTCTTTCCTTCACTGGATATACTTTCGTTTTCTGCTATAATTATTTCATCCTTTTTTTGGATTAATACATCTTCAGCCTCTCTAACTTCGTTGTAAGCACCGCTACTTTCGGACTGTTCTGCAGCGATAACATCTTGTGTCTGGAGTGCCATGTTGTTATCACGATTCATCAGAAAAGTAAAACCTATTAGTATAACTAAGCTTGCTGCAACAGCCATCGGTCGATACCATGATAGCTTTTTCACTTTGGTTGTTCCTTTAGTTATCGCAAACTTCCGTCGATCTTTATTCTTTACATCATTATTATAGTAACCCTCGATAGCATCTGCGAGAAAAGGATCGTCGAGACTATCTCTTTCTAGTGACCACAAGTCTGACTCTGTAATAGTGCCATTGTGTAGCTTTTCTAATAATTTCTTATGTTTCTTATTTTGATCCATTATTTAACCTCATAATTCTCCATACAATTTCTAAGCATGCGACGTCCGTTCTGTATCAGATTTCTGACTTTTCCCCATTCTATCTGATGCGTCTCAGCTATCTTCTTGTAAGATAGTTTATCGAAATAGAAAGCATGAATAATCAGTTTCTGATCTTCCTTGAGCTTTTCTATACATTGTCGTAATCGAACTTGCTTATCATCTTGTACAGTATCAGGATGGTATACTTGCTCCGAATACATAATTTCTGCCTCACTTTTTCTCTGATATGCCCGATTTTTCTTTCTTAATTGATCAAAGCAATAATTCTTAGCTACGACATACAACCAAGGCCTGAATGCCTGCACCTCATTAGTCAACAACTTACGAGTAATGACCTCATAGATACTCATCAGTGCATCATCTGCATCATGAGAATCCCTCAGATACTTAAGACAGACACCATATATAAGTGGCATGTAACCCTCATACAGCTGCCCTACAATCGACGTGTTCTGCGATTTCTTATATTTCGCTATAAGTTCTAACTCTCTTATTTGTTCTTCTGAATCCAATAGAATACTAATCTCCGAAAAAAAATTCAATCCAAATTATGTAATCTTATTAATGTTGGCATCCTAAGGTTGTTGACTCAGCTGCGACATGTGTATTGAGATAAGGACAGATGAATGTCGATTTAGAGACTTAGACCAATTTACAATGTGCCGTACTTTAAATAATTTATTAGAATAGTAAATGCAATAGAAGTTTACTGATTTATAAAAATAAAATGAAACCAAATGCTAAAGAGTATTATCCTTCTATTTACAACCATGTTATGTACGACTGTGGCAATAAGTCAGACTACTATCCAAGGAAAGATAACAGAAGCTGAAAGCGGAGAAGCTGTGCCTTTTGCTGCCATCAAGCTATACAAGAAAGGCATTTTTGTCAAAGGTGTCGAGTCTGATTTTGATGGTAAATATTCCTTTGAGAATTTGGTACCTGGTACTTATGATCTAGAAGTAATAAGCCTGAATCTTCTGAGCCAATCAATTAGTAGCATCAAGGCTAAGGATGGTAAGGTTTGTATTGTCAATGTGCAGATGGAGGAAGATGCTAATATCGGAGTTGATGAGATTGTGATTATGGAATATAGTAATCGTCTTGTAGATTTTGATAATACAACCACTGGTAAGAAAATGACTGCAGCACCTATGACTTCCTTTGCCATGGGTCATTCTGAAGGTAGCATAATTGCAGCAAGAAAGGAATTGCCAAAAGCAGGTCAGATGACCGCTGGTGAATGGAATGACCTCAATAATTGGGAAGACTGGAAGGCACTCTTAGAAGAACCAGATTATAAATCTATGCAGAGCTTCTGGAGTATTTTTCCGGTTAATAGATATTCAGTATTTGTAACTAATGAAAATGGAACACCTATACTTAATGCTACTGTAAAGCTTTGGAGCTCATCTAACGAGTTGCTATGGGAATCGATGACTGATAATGCTGGCAAAGCAGAACTGTGGGAAGGTATAAATGGTAAAGAAAGTAAATCGACAATAGATAAAATAACAGTAGAGAAAGACAATAATAAATTCACTATTAAAAATCCTAAAGCAGCTGATGAAGGGACTAATCATCTTACCGTAGCTCTATCTTGTCCAGAAGGTAATCAGGTAGATATTGCATTCATAGTCGATGCGACGGGATCTATGGGAGATGAGATAGATTTCCTAAGAGCCGAATTATCGGATATAATAGAAGCGGTACAGAACGAAAATACAGAAATCGATTACAGAACAGCTTCTGTATTCTACAAAGATCATAAAGAAGATTATCTGACTTCTATATCTCCATTAGATATAAATATTAAGACGACTTCTGATTTTATAAAAACAAAAAGTGCTGGAGGTGGCGGTGATTATGAAGAAGCCGTAGAGGCAGGTATACAGGAAGCGTTATCATTAGAGTGGAACGAGAATGCGATTGCAAGATTGGCATTCTTAGTATTGGATGCACCACCGCATCAGACACCAGAAGTCATAGAACAATTACAAAACCAAATAGCAGAAGCAGCAAGAAAGGGTATTAAAATCATACCAATTACTGCCAGCGGCATCAATCGCCAGACGGAATTTCTAATGAAGTTTCTTTCTATTTCTACGAATGCTACCTACGTATTTATAACGGATGATAGCGGCATAGGAGATGCACATCTGGATCCTATCGTGGAAGATTTCGAAGTAGAGAAACTGAATGATCTGATCATAAGATTAATTAATAATTATGGCCATTTGCCTAATTGTGATGAGACACAATTAGATAAGAAAAATGATCTGAGTATAAAAGTATTTCCAAATCCTGCATCAGAATTTGTCACAGTTAACTTAGATCAAAAAGTAGATAGAATTGTCATACGATCAGCATCAGGCATGATTGTACTTAAAGAAGATTCTCCCAAGCAAGGTGATAATAGGTTAAGGCTAGATAACTTGGTAGGAGGTATGTATACGGTGAGTGTAGAGAAAGATGGCAAGAGACTGAGCACTCAGTCGTTGATCGTGATAGATTGATTAGTAGCAATTATTACAATTTTTGGTTTGCATATATTAATGTGACATCCTACGGGGTCATTCCTAAGGGGTGTATTGGTGGGTTAACAATATGTGACCTCTCTGAGGTCATATCAGATGATCTTTATATTATGCGTTAACCCGTGTAAGGTTCGGTCTATATTTTTTTTAGAAATATAATTTGAAAACTAAGCATAAGACCTCAGAGAGGTCCGACCATATCGAAATTCAAAAAAGTAGTATCCTACGACCACAAAGTGATCGATGTTTTCTGCTGAATCTCATTGACAAATGAAATTAAGTATTGAACTCATGTCTTAATAAATTCTAAACCCTCTGAATTCAAATATTAAGTTATTGTAGGCGATTTCACTCATCTGAAAACAACCATTGTAAAAAACCTCAGCGAGGTCTAATTATGTTAAAAAACCAAAACAGGAATACCATTCGACCACAGAGTGGTCGCAGAACCTTTAAGACCTATAATCATGCATTCCCAGAATCTGTATCAAACATTTATGTAAAGTATAGTAACAGCAGAAAAACTATTCCGTAACTTGTTTCTATTATAATTAATGAAATGAAACATACACTGCTTGCACTCCTGATGATGCTAACTATAAGTCCAATCATCAGCCAATCTAATACATCTGCTGAAATAGAAAAACACGCCAAAGAAATAGAGGAAACAATCATTGCATTGCGTAGATCATTCCACGAGACACCAGAATTATCTAATAGAGAATTTAATACTGCTAAGAAAATAGCAAGTATCATGACTCAGATGGGATTCCAAGTAGATACAGGTATTGCCAAAACTGGTGTCGTAGCCGTATTTGATACAGGTAGGCCTGGTCCTACAGTAGGTCTTAGAGCAGATATAGATGGGCTACCTGTTACAGAACGTACGCCAGTGGTATTTGCTTCTAAGGAAACCGCAGAGTTTCTCGGTGAGAAAGTAGGCGTTATGCATGCTTGTGGTCATGATACACATATAGCTATGCTTATAGGTGCAGCACACGTATTAGCAAAAATGAAAGACCAGCTAAATGGCAAAGTCGTCTTCGTATTCCAACCTGCAGAAGAAGGAGCACCCCCAGGAGAAGAAGGTGGGGCAGCACTTATGGTCAAAGAAGGATTAATAGAAAAGTATGGTATTGATGTCATGTTCGGTCAGCATATCAATGCAGCAACAGATGTGGGAAAAATAAAATACAGAGTAGGCGGCATAATGGCCGCCGTCAATAGAATGGTCATAAAAGTCAAAGGCAAACAAACCCACGGATCGAGACCATGGGATGGGGTAGATCCAATTACGGTATCTGCGCAGATCATAATGGGCTTACAGACAGTCGTCAGTCGACAAACCAACCTAACAAAAAATGCAGCAGTCATCAGTATAGGTAAAATCAAGGGTGGACTCAGAAGTAATATCATCCCCGAAGAAGTAGAGATGATCGGTACCATCAGAACATTAGATGTAGATATGCAGAAGATCATACATGAAAAAATTAGAACGACAGTCACTAATATAGCCGAAGCATCCGGTGCTGTAGCAGAGATCACTATAGAAGAAGGCTACCCAGTCACATACAACAACCCCAGCCTTACCAGAAAAATGATCGGCAGTCTATATAACGCGGCTGGAGAAGATAACGTCATGGTTACAGTCGCCAGTACTGGAGCAGAAGACTTTGCATTTTTTGCACAGAAGATCCCTGCAATGTATTACTTCGTAGGAGGTAAGCCATTAGATACAGAGCTTAAGGATGTCGCTCCACACCACACACCAGATTTCTTTATAGATGAGTCGGGAATGATTACTGGGGTGAAGGCTTTGTCGCAATTGACGATTGATTATATGAGTGGGAAGTAGGAATATTTAAAATTTTTAATCATTGTATGAAACTGTCAGATTTTTTTAGACCCACAGTTTTTATAGCATCTAAAAGTTTCCGATGGCTTTCATTTAGATTAGATTGAGATTTTTGAAGGTCTTTCTCTCGATTTTTATAGCCTAATAAATGATAATGATGTTTACTAAAAGATTCAAAAAATGATTCAAATTTAATAGAGATAGAATCAGAGTTAACTTCTTCGAATAACATTCTCAAACTTGATCCTGAATCATTCAATTTCCTCGATAGGCGTAGGCTGTGCCTACGTCAAAGTGATATCAAGATTCATCTTGAGAATAGTAAGTACTTCCTAATTTTGTAAAGATGGATCAGAAAGTAATTATAGTATAGAATGAATAATCCATGACCAATCCAACTACCACTTACAACATAGAAAGGCACGACGCTTCCAATGATCGATCCCTCGCTAAGCGTAGGCTGTGCCTCGTCAAAGTGATATCAAGATTCATCTTGAGAATAGTAAGTACTTCCTAATTGTATAAAGATGGATCAGAAAGTAATTATCGTATAGAATGAATAATCCATGACTAATCCAACTACCACTTACAACATAGAAGGGCACGACGCTTCCAAGGATCAATCCCTCGCTAGGCGCAGGCTGTGCCTACGTCAAAGTGATATCAAGATTCATCTTGAGAATAGTAAGTACTTCCTAATTGTATAAAGCTGGATCAGAAAGTAATTATAGTATAAAATGAATAATTCATGACTAATCCAACTACCACTTACAATATAGAAAGGCACGACGCTTCCAAGGATCGATCCCTCGCTAGGCGTAGGCTGTGCCTACGTCAAAGTGATATCAAGATTCATCTTGAGAATAGTAAGTACTTCCTAATTGTATAAAGATGGATCAGAAAGTAATTATAGTATAAAATGAATAATTCATGACTAATCCAACTACCACTTACAATATAGAAAGGCACGACGCTTCCGAGGATCGATCCCTCGCTAAGCGTAGGCTGTGCCTACGTCAAAGTGATACCAAGATTCATCTTGAGAATAGTAAGTACTTCCTAATTGTATAAAGATGGATCAGAAAGTAATTATAGTATAGAATGAATAATCCATGACTAATCCAACTACCACTTACAACATAGAAAGGCACGACACTTCCAAGGATCGATCCCTCGCTAGGCGTAGGCTGTGCCTACGTCAAAGTGATATCAAGATTCATCTTGAGAATAGTAAGTACTTCCTAATTGTATAAAGATGGATCAGAAAGTAATTATAGTATAAAATGAATAATTCATGACTAATCCAACTACCACTTACAATATAGAAAGGCACGACGCTTCCGAGGATCGATCTCTAAGACCCTACAGCGCAGCGGACGAATATCTCTTGCAAGAATACAATAGCTTAAACAACAAGCCCACTAAAACAGCAATATATCATGACCGATTTGGATACTTGAGCTGTCATCTACACTCTTATAATCCAACCATTGTCGTAACCACTAAGTCTCAAGAGAAAGCTATAAAATTAAATCTTAAGAGCAATAATCTTCCTTCTGCCGAAATATCTAATCCACTCTCGATTTTCGATGCCAAATTAGAATTTGCTCTTATAAAAATTCCTAAATCATTAGCATTATTCGAACTCTATCTGCAGCAGATTACTCAGAATTCTACTGACGTAGTAATTGTCGCTTGCGCATTCATGACTCGACATTATAGTACTAAGCTGATAGAAATAGCAGGAAAGTATTTTGAGAATGTAAAACAAAGTCAAGCACTCAAAAAAGCTCGTTTGATGACATTGACTAATAAGAAAAATGTGGCTTTCGCAGAGCCTATAGAAACTTTAGAATACAATGCTCATACGTACAGACAATACTGGGGTGTGTTCTCCGCTAAGCATATCGATTATGCAACCCAGTATTTCATGGAGCAATTAGAATTAAGATCTACAGATTACAGGATTTTAGATTTGGCATCAGGTAATGGTGTAATCGCTAGAGAGATCATGCTGCAATTACCTAATGCCGAGATACACTTAATGGACGACTCCTACCTCGCTGTAGAATCTGGTAAATTAAATATAGAAGGAGAAAATGTACACCACCATTATAATAATAACCTATCTACTTTCGAAGATGACACCTTCGATCTAATTGTAACTAATCCTCCTTTCCATATAGAATACGAAATAAGTATAGATATCACGCTCCAGCTTTTCAAAGAATGCTACAGGTGCCTAAATGTAAACGGGAACCTACAGATTGTTGCTAACAAGCATTTAAATTATTTGACCCATTTAAAAAGAATATTCCCAACTGTAATATGCGTCAGTGAAAATAATAAGTTTGTTGTATATAAATGTCTGAAGTAAGATTAGTTTGGATTACGGAGGATTACTATCTTTTCTTGTTTGATCTATGGATGGCGATGTCTTGCCTTAGTCCAATCGAGATATATAGCTTATTACAAGTCGAATAATTAAAGCGTAAATTACTTTAGTATCGTAACTTAGAACACAGTATTGCTTTTTCCAGTTCGATCAGAGAGGGACATCAATTAATCGTGCATAATTATTCTTTTGTACAGCCAACTATTCATTTCACAATCTTTCTCCGAGATCAAATGGACTTGCAACTAATGATTACCTTTAAAAGAGTTGTTTAATAGTGAAATTGAGAAGGTTGCCAAATTAATACACGATTCCCTGTCGCGAATAGCTCTTGCAAATCATATATAAGTTAAACATACTAGTCATGAAAAACATAACAACTTCCATTTTATCAATTGTAGCCATTTGGATAATAATATTTGCTTCCTGTTCTACTGATACCCTTATACTGGAAGAACCTGAAATAATTTTTCCCGATCCCGTAGAACTTTTGGAGGGTAACCTTATCGGTAGCGTCGAAGATGAAGCTGGTCTGCCTATCAGTGATGCTCTTGTAACATGTCTCAGTTGTCTGCCTGTGCATGAAGTTATGACAGATGATAAAGGAGACTTTCGATTTCTAAATGTAGAAGTAAAAGGAGGATCAGCTTATCTATCTGTAAATTCTTCTGGAAAATTTGACGGATTTAGAAGAGTGGCATTGTTAGAAGATAAACTTAATTATACAAGAGTTCTACTTAAGGAGAAGGTTTCATTGGGAAGACTTTCTGCTTCGCAAGGTGGAGATCTCAGTCACAATAGTGAAGCAGTGATTTCATTACCAGCTAATGGAATAGTAGATGCCACTGGACAATCTTACTCAGGCGATTATAATGTTTTTATGTCATGGATAGACCCAACTTCAGAAGATCTAAATCTTAGAATGGTAGGTGACCTGAGTGCTATAGATTCCGAGGGAGAACTTGTAGGATTGTCTACATATGGTATGCTGCAAGTAGAACTTGAGGCTGAGGATGGATCTGAATTAAATCTAAGTGAAGGGAGCACAGCCGTTCTCGAATTTCCTGTACCTCAATCAATAAGAGCAAATGCACCTACAGAAATTCCACTCTGGAATTATGATGAGGCGAATGGTTACTGGGTAGAAGAAGGTAGCGCAGTACTGGATGGTGATAGGTATGTAGGAGAAGTATCTCACTTCAGTACATGGAATGTAGATGTTAAGATAGATCCTGTAGATATCTGCGGCTCTATTGTTACAAGTGACTTCACAAAAGGACTTTCTTATTTTCAAGTGAGATTAGGAGGTGAATCATTCCAAAGCCTAGGCGGTTGGCTTTGTAATGATGGATCTTTTAGATTTATAAATGTACCGAGTGGAGAGGTATTAACTCTGGAAATATTAAACTATTGCGGAGAAATAATCGAAACGATAAATCTTGGACCATATGAGCCAGGCAAAATAGAGTTAGGTTCTATGACGATATCTGATGATGCTGAAATCACTTTTGTGAATGTGAAAGGTAACGGCATAGATTGTA
>Ga0209187_1002153_pt1 | contig 19661 bp, 14 predicted proteins | sample BantaG_FD_187430 | JGI IMG/M metagenome (GOLD analysis project Ga0209187, IMG submission 187430) | Marine algal microbial communities from Bantry Bay, Ireland - BantryBay_4 metaG (SPAdes) (version 2) | ecosystem: Host-associated > Algae > Red algae > Unclassified | place: Bantry Bay, Ireland...
AATCTCATTACAAAAATGGTACTAGCCCCTAAGATATATCAGCAAAAACTGATATGCTCTTAACTACTGACCTCTACTATTTTATATGGATGGGCTATGCAATGCAAAACTTTAAAAGTATTGCCCAAGACCTATCACCAATCCTTTTTGGGAAGGGTTATAGATATCAATGCCATAGTCTATCCGAATAACTGACCCAAAGACTTTTTGATAGACTATTCTTATACCTCCTCCTACAAAATGCCTAACTTGTTGTGAATCTAAAAAATCAGATAAGCCTCCCCCCGGCCCTCTCCATGTACCTATATCTGAAAATGCAACTACCTGTCCTGCAAAAACCTTCCTATCAAAAATTGTATGCCTATATTCTATATTTAACACTATCTGAGCGGTGCCACGGTCGATTCGATTTCCCACACCTCTAAGATTAACATGGTTGTCAGCTACAAATGGAGCAAAGGGTGTAAAGTTATTTGTAGATATGGCCATTCTTAATCTGAATGCAAGATTTATCTTTCTTGTTGGTCGTAAGTAGTCAATAATTTGATATTGTATACTATTAAAAATAGAGTTGTCAACTGTGTTATAAATGTTCTGATACGTTAAGTTCCAAGCATAACCTGTCCTATAAAAATAGTCATTATTTATTCGATTAACATTGAATCCTACTTTAGAAAGTAATTTTGGCTGTGCTAACAATATTGGCCCTGGAGGATCTTCTAAAAATTGAATATCACTTTTTTTATAGTTTTCTATAAAATATGATCCTCCAAAATCGAGATGATGATATAAGCTGAAATTCTTAATTGCCATTAGCTCAAGACTATTGTTTTCATAGACATAGTTAACTGTTCCTTGAGAAAAATAAAGTGGCTCTAGTGAAAACCACCTTGATAAATTAGCTGTATATCCCCAACTCAACCCAACAATTCTGGGGTTTTTGAAGTAAACACGCCCTCCATGTAATCCATCATTATTTATATAACTTACTGATAATTTATGACCTTTCCCTCTCCAATTATGATCTGTAAAACCTAATTGAAACCAAAGGTTATCTTTGATACCACCAAGATCAAACATAGCAACGAATGTTTTTACTTCTTCGATATTATAAGTAAGATTTATACTTTTATTAATGGTATCGCATCTCAATTCTGCAGAACCTATTCCGGCAATATTTTTTAGATTTTGTTTATCCGTTTCCGTTTTTTTAATTGAAAACTTATCCCCTTTTCTAATAGATAAATTCTGCTCTAAAAGCGAAATTTTAGTTTTCTCTATACCTGAGTACTTTATATTCTCTATTTTATATTCTAAACTATCTTGTGCAATAACACAAATACTAAATGAAAAGAAGATTACTAACAATACATACTTTGATATCATAATTATTTGACTATTACTATAATATACGAGTTGGAGATTGATTTTAGATGTTAAACCTCATACCTATATTATAAGTTGCTGCCCGTCCACCAATCTCAGCTAGAAATTCATTGCTAAACTTCGTGTAGAGTAGTTCTAATTCAAACTTTGGCGTAAACTGATATTTAGTTCCTAATCCAAACTGTGTAAAATAATCAAAATCTGAAGCCAGTGTTGGTGAGTATCCACCCAAAGCATAGAATGTACTTCTCCAACTCGGATTGTAGCTTAATATTACTGTAGTAGGAGTAGAAACTCTATTTGTGTGATCATTTTTAAATCTTCCTATATCTTCTATCAATAAATCAATCTCTGTAAAAAGAGAGAATTTGTTTGATAGTGGAAAATCATTAAAAAATTGCGTGTGCCAAGTAGCTCCACTCCAGTCTATATATGGTTGATTTGAATTTCTTCCAGATAAATCACCCCCTATTGGAAAGACAAAAGACGATTGGATAGAGAAATTTTCCCATTCAGGCACAGGAGCATATCGTACAAACGGTCCAAATGCTGTAACACCTGACCTGGAACTGCCGATATCATCAGACCCAAAGACATCAAATGGAGAAGACGGTAGAGATTGGTTTCTTACTTTTCGTATTCTAGTGGCAAATCCGACATTAAGTCTATTATTCAATCCATATAGAACATTTAATGATGTAGTGAAAAAAGAAGACCTTTCGTCAATGACACCACTATTTCCTTTTTTCTCTGAATAGAGATTGTTAAATATTCTAAATTCTATAGACCCTTTTCTTATAGTAGATGATACGATGTATCTACTAGCTTTGGCTGCCTTTAACAGTTCAATATTTATTTTTTTTTTACCACGTCATTCAGCGCCCAGTCATATTGATAGTACCCTATGTCTGCAGACGAACTTAGCGGAGCTTTTCTGTAGTTATTGATAAATTCTATTGATGCATCTTTATTACCACCGAAGTCATCAATATACCACTTGAAGATCTGAGACAATTCGACCTTATTATTATTCACTTTTATAAAAGATGGATCATTAGTGGCCTTTCTAGTTTGCTGATCTAGCTGTGCTTCTAGGTTACCAGGTGTATAAGCAAAATTAGTAATCGGAGGGCAACCCATAGCTCCACATACCAAGACAAAGTGAAACCGAGGATCCTTGTATGGTTTAAGTAGCTTAGATTTTTCCAGTTGGTTTAATGTAAGTTCTTGCCCAGCAACTTTTATTCTTTTGTTATCAAAAAATCCACTGATATCCATTGGGGACTTTGTGGGATAATAATAAGAGACGAGGTTAATTACATATAGGTTATAGGCATTAATATAAAATGCCTTTTTAGTATTATCTGAAGCACTCGATAAGTCGACTTTTTGGATTTTTTGGATCAAAAGCATTAAAGATTCATCAGTAGATGCTTGTCGATAATCTACAAGACCATTTTTTACATTCTTTTCTAAAAAGCTATTTACTTCATTAAAGAAGGTTTCATCAATCTGTTGGGCTTGATTTATTCCAATAAAAAGGAATGTAAATATTAATATATTTAGGTAATTTTTCATTTTACTTTTAATTTATAATTAGCACGTTATTAGTGTGCAATTAGCATTTTTCTGACTTTATATTTCCCAATACTTAATTGATATTAAAATGGTTGCTTTGATGAGCAGATAAATTACTTCTTTCTCTCCGCCACATATTGAATCAAAGTTCGTATTGATTCTCGAGCTTCATTATCTGGGAAAGTATCCAATAGATCGAAAGCCTCTTGCTGGTATTTATTCATTACATCTTTGGTGTATTGAAGTCCCCCACTTTTTTTGACAAACGCTATTACCTCTTTTACTTTTTTCGGGTTAGTACTATCTTTTTTTATAATATTAATGATCCGCTTTTTTTCCCGCTTCTCCGCTTTTTGTAATGCGTATATTAATGGAAGAGTCATCTTCTTCTCTTTGATATCTATCCCCTTGGGTTTTCCAATATCTGTATCTCCATAATCAAACAAGTCATCTTTGATCTGGAACGCCATACCGATCTTCTCTCCCAGTAATCGCCCTTTCTCAATCATCGCTTCATCTTTATCTACGGAAGCAACTCCAAGACTACATGCTGATGCTAATAGACTAGCTGTCTTATCTCGAATGATCGTATAATATAGGTCTTCATCAATATCTAACTTCCGAGCTTTTTCAAGTTGCAGCAGTTCCCCTTCGCTCATCTTCTTCACTGCGTGAGATAGGATGTGGAGGTGTTGATATTCTTTATTGTCAATTGCAAGAAGAAACCCTCTACCAAACAAAAAGTCACCTACTAATACCGCTATTTTATTTTTCCAGAGCGCATTAATAGAGAAAAAACCTCTACGCTCCATAGAATCATCTACTACATCATCGTGCACAAGTGTCGCTGTGTGTAATATCTCAGTAAGTGAAGCAGCATTGAATGTACTAGGATTGATTTCTCCACACATTTTTGCCATCAAAAACACAAACATAGGACGCATCTGCTTACCCTTCCGCTGCACTATGTAGTAAGTGATTTTATCCAAAAGAGCAACATTACTCCTCATAGACTCTTTGAAATGCTTTTCAAATTCTTTCAGCTCACTGCTGATCGGTGCTTTTATTTTATTAAGCGTTTTAGACATAAATGTGTCTTGATAAAAGACAAGCTATTTTTGATTTGTTGCGCCAATATACGACTATACCATAACTACAAATGGTATGCTGGATTGTTTCGATTATATTTGTTGCAATTTAACTTAATTAGAGTGCTTTTTTGAATACTGAAATGGTCAGGTAAACTAAATAAATGAATTGAAAAATCAGAAAAAGAGCTAATAGAACTAAGAAACATCTTGTAAGATGACTATCAAATTTGATCAAACTATAAAATTCTGGTGATCCTTTAGGCGGTAAACCTTGGCTGATCCACCATGATTTTGCGAATAGACCCGCAATGATTAAAAATGCCATTGATAAAGAAATCCAATAGTAATATTTACTTATTTTTGATTTGTGAATTTCTGTATTCCTTAGATACAAGTGTATCAGACCAAAGAGCATAAAGAAGAAAATAAACGGAAAAAATATAGATGCTACAGTCGTCACAAAGTAAGTGTCATGTAGTTGGATGTCTACTTTCTGGTTTGGCATTGTGAAATGAGAAATAACGGACAATACCATAAATAAAAATGATATAAATATTAGTCGATGAGCAACTTTCATTATCAAAAATTAAAAACAATATGTGTAATACCAAATTGTGTTTCAATTTGCCAAATGAAAATATTGGTAATTGCCTATAAATACTGAATATTGCAGACGAGTGTAAGCATCAAATTCGATAGTAATCGGTTGAACAATAAATTAGCTATAAACCACTCATAAAAGTATATCACAAAAATTTAATTACAAAAGCAAAGTTCATGAAAAACATTATTACTATTCTATTTTACCTCATAGTTTCATTCAGCGTATCCGCTCAGAAGGGTGATGTGGTAGTCAATCCCGCACAAAGTAAAGACTCAAAAGTAATACAAACAAATACTATAATCACACCTAATGGTATAAGTATAAATGATACCCTGATGTATGATTATAGTGAAGTAACGAATACTTTCTGGAAAGAATTTATGCACTGGGTAAAGACATTAAGAGGTGAGGACAGTAACGAGTACAAAGCCGTTACACCAGATTTAGAAGGTGATCTCTTTTCACTAAGTGTATTAGCAGACACTGAGCCGATCAATTATTCTATTTCTAAGGAAAATTATCTACACTTTCCTGAATACGATTATTATCCTGTGACGGGTATTACACTCGATCAAGCTAAACAATACTGCCAGTGGAGATCAGACAGGGTATTAGAAATGTTGTTAATAGAGTATGGAATCATAAAACCTAAAAAAATTCGAAAAGGTAAAAGTTTCTTTACGATAGAGAAATTTCTCACACATAAAAAATATAGAGAAGAACGAAAGTTAGTCTCCCACTACCCAATGTACTTCATTCCTGATTCGGAGGATTGGGATATAATAGTAAACTTGATTCGCACAAAGTCATTAAAAGTTGGTAGAGTAAATTCAGCGGATCGGTATCAGACGATACTCAATGAAACAGGAATGCCACTAATTGAACAATTTTCGAATAAAAATAAAACCGTAGAAAATGTATTTCATGATGTTTTGGGTAATGTTTCTGAACTAATTGATGGTGACAACCAATGTGCTGGCGGTAATATCAATGATAGTACATCAATAATTTTAAAAATGGAAATTAATAAATGTCAGACGCCTAACAAATTTGTGGGATTTAGATGTCTTTCAAAATGGGTAAAAATCTAGTTCTTTAAATTAAGGACTTCTACTCAAAACGACCTTTTACATTAAAAAAACTGTTACTTCTACAATCAAAAGTTTGATTTTCCTATTTTGTAGGTTGATTCATGTCTTGGTGTTATTATAAAGCATCAAAAATCGATACATATATGATATTTCGCTGGATTTTATTTTTGACTTTTCTCTCTATCTCAGCTACTGTGATCGGGCAAAGTATCAACACCGAATTCGGTAAAAATCGAGTGCAGCATCATGACGACTTTAATAATTGGAATCGATATGAGACAGATAATTTTATCACCTATTGGTATGGTAAAGGAAGAAATATCGCAGAGCCAGTTATCCAAATAGCCGAACTGAATCATGATGAGATTCAAAATATTCTGGAACATCGAATCAATGATAAGATCGAAATTATAGTATATACTGATATTACCGATCTGAAACAAAGTAACATTGGAATAGAAGATTTATTTTCTTCAAAAGCCGGAACGACTACGATAGTAGGTAGTAAAATGTTCGTCTATTTTGATGGTAACCACAATAATCTAGAACTTCAAATTAGAGAAGGAATCGCTTCTGTCTATCTAAGTGCTATGCTCTTTGGTGATAATTTCCAAGAAATCGTGCAGAATGCTGTTCTTCTAGATTTACCAGAATGGTACAAAGAAGGTATAATATCCTACTGCGGTGTATACTGGGATCATTTGCGAGATGACGAATTAAGAGACATCTTATTCCAAAACGAAAAATACAAGGACTTCAAAAAATTGGCTGAAGACTATCCAAGAATTGCTGGTCATTCCATGTGGTTTTATCTAGATCAAAATTATGGGAAGTCTAGTATCTCTAATCTTCTCTATCTAACGAGAATTACTAGAAATTTAAATAACGCATTACTCTATGTGTTCAACAATGATATAGATGCCATAGCATTAGAATGGGCCAATTACTATGAACAGCACTTTGATAAAGAAACAGACAAGTTCACAGAAGGCGATGAGGTACATAGACTAGACCTTAAGAATAAAGATTATGTACCTGTGAGTAACTTCAAGTTATCTGGCGATGGCGAAATCTTAGCATATGCATACAACGAAATTGGAAAGTACAGAGTAAGAATTAAAGACTTAAAAACAGGCGAGGAAAAAACAATTTTCAAGTATGGCCATAAAAACGCGATACAAGCTACAGACTATAACTACCCGTTAATAGCTTGGCATCCGAACGGTAGAGAGTTATCGATTGTATACGAACACAAGGATGTACTAAAGTTGAGAAAATATAATCTAGATGCGGATGAATATATAGAACAATTACTCCCACCAGATATCCAGCGGGTCTTTTCATTGAGTTATCTTGACGATCTTAGATATATCTTTTCTGCAAATACAAATGGATATTCAGATCTCTACCATTACAACTCGAAAAATAGACAATATAAAGCAATAACCAATGACTTCTATGACGATCTAGATGCTGAGGTAGTAGAACTTGACGGAAAAGAAGGAATATTATTCAGTTCTAATAGAAAACGAGATCATATTTTCGCCCTTGAATATGACACAATATTGCCTACAGGACAGTTTGATCTATTCTTCTATGATTTACAGGCCGATGATCAAAGCGTAAAAAGGCTCACAAAAACTGATAAAATAGACGAAAGATACCCGTACCAAATAAGTAGTAACAAGGTATCATATTTGAGTTCTGAAAATGGAATTACAAATAGATATGTGGTATCTACAATAGATCCATCGAGCTATTACTCAGTATCTAATAAAGACAGAAACATAATCCGTCATCATACAATTCCAGGAAGTGAAATGCATGCATATACCTATTATAAAAATGGATCTTATGATGTTTATATAGAGAATGTTGATTGGGACGAACCAATAATTGCCTATAATACTAGATACAACAATCGAGAATATACAGAAGATATAAATGCTGAAAAAACAGACGAAGTATTCATACCTTATGCTCCTGAAAATCTAGAAGAAGAGTTACAGGAGGGATTTTTATTTCAATCCAGATTTGAGGATCCGGAAGATTTAGAACCAATTACAAAAATAGGTGATATAAGAAAGAACAATGCTTCAATATTTAATTCAATTATTGTAGACGAAAACGAAACCAAAAAAAGTGAACTTACAGAGTTTGTCTATTCTCAAGTTACCGCTTCTCAGTTAAAATTTAGATTGGATAACTTTACCACTAAGCTAGATAATGATGTGTTATTTGAAGGGTTAGAAAGTTTTACTGGAAATAGTGATGAATTGCTACTTAACCCAATGGGCTTTCTTATGAAAGGAACCATGAAAGACATCTTCGAGGATTATATTCTGGAAGCAGGTGCGAGATATCCTCTTTCTTTTAATGGGTCAGAATACTTTTTGACTTTTGAAAATAGAAAAAAACTGATCGATAGAAGATATGCTCTATATAGAAGATCACAAACTGAAACGATTGATGATACTTCATTTCCTATACTAAAGGCAAAAAAGGTCTCCACTTTGGGGATGTATCAACTGAATTATCCATTTACAATTTACAGAAGCATCAGAGCTACTTCTTCTTTGAGATTCGATAATTTTTACTCTCAAAGCGTAAATCAGGAATCTTTTGGCAATCCAGTATCAAGTGAAAAAAGATTAAGCTTCAAACTTGAATACATCTATGATAATACGATAGACTTTGCCATAAACATCAAGCACGGAACTCGATATAAAATCTATGCAGAAGCTATCAACGAATTTAATATCGATGTCGTAGATGGTTTTGAATTTGACTTATCAAGAGGATTTACAAATATTATAGGATTCGATGCGAGACACTATATTCCGCTATTCAGATATTCTGTTTTAGCATTTCGTGCTGCTGGAGCAACATCCCTTGGGAGTAAAAGAAACCTATACTATCTTGGTGGAATTAATAATGCTTTTTCTAATGGTTTCGAACAGAATATCGGGATCCCAGAAGGAGATTTTGCCTATAAAACAAATGTTTTTCATTTAAGAGGATTCAACTCTAATATAAGAAATGGTACCAGCTATGCACTTATTAATGCTGAAGCTAGATTACCAATATTTAGGTACTTCATGGGTAACTTTGGAGGAAGTAACTTCTTCAGAAATTTACAGTTTGTCCTATTCTACGATGTTGGTACCGCTTGGCATGGGTCTTCTCCTTATTCTGATGCAAACCCATTGAATACTGTGACTTTATCCAGTCCACCTGTTCTTGATCTAACAGTAAGATATTTTAGAGATCCTATAGTTATGGGCTACGGGACAGGAGTAAGAATGCGTCTTTTAGGGTACTTTTTACGTGTTGATTACGCCACAGGTGTCGAAACTAGAAAGACACAATCACCAAAAATTCACCTTAGTATTGGTATGGATTTTTAAATCTAATTATAATATTGTTTTTCTTACTTTATCGTACAAATTCAAACTCCGTTTTGAGTGTAATGATATGTCTATCAATAGAATATGCCACAGAATGCGCATTCTCCGAATATTAATTGGCAGAAAATGAAGTCATCTTCCTTAAAAAATCTATTTTTGGACTGATTTAAAAACAAAATTATGAGTAGCAATATTAGTAAAGGGTTGAATAACAATCAGACCATAAAAGAAATGGGTAAGGTGCTGGATCACCCTTCAGGACTATTTGTCCTATTTTTCACAGAGATGTGGGAGCGATTTTCATATTATGGTATGAGAGCGCTATTGGTTATCTTTTTAATTGCTGGTTTAGATACTGGTGGATATGGTTGGGAAAGAGGAGATGCCTTACAATTGTACGCTCTATATACAGGTCTGGTTTATTTTACTCCTCTTATTGGTGGTGTTATCGCAGATAAGGTCTTAGGTTATAGAAATGCAGTTATTATTGGTGCATTTATTATGGCTGCAGGTCACCTCTTTATGGCTTTAGAGATTCCAGTTTTCTTTTATATGGGACTAGGCGCACTTATCATAGGCAATGGTCTATTTAAGCCAAATATTTCTTCTATTGTAGGGAAGTTATATGACGATCCAGATAAGAAGGATGGAGCATATACTATATTCTACATGGGTATTAATGCAGGCGCATTCTTAGGAATCATGCTTTGTGGTTACCTAGGAGAAAAAATAGGGTGGTCATATGGTTTTGGTCTTGCAATGGTTTTTATGATAGCTGGTGCAATCCAGTTTTGGTTATCAGGAGATCTGTTTGGCAAAATAGGAACAATGGCGGATGACGATGGTATTGCTGATATTGGTATTCCAGATACACTTGAAGCTATTGCTCCTACGGCTGCAGAAGGAAATGGTAGAATGTTTACATGGATTGGGATTGCAACACTCATTGCGGCTATCATTTATTTTATTAATCCATTAAAAGATTTTGGATCGACATTAAGTACAATAAATACTGCAGTAATGCCTTCAGCTATAGTAGCAGCATTTGTCGGTATTATTGGGTTTATCGTAACTGATCCATCCCTTACGAAAGTTGAGAAAGATAGAGTTTGGGTGATTACTATATTTACCCTTTTCACCGTTTTCTTCTGGTGGGCATTTGAGCAAGCTGGTGGTAGTATGACAGTCTTTGCATCTGAATATACAGAAAGAACACTTACTGGTTCAGGAGCTACGATATTTAAAGTACTAGATACGATATTAACAATTGTACCAGTTGCCGTTATTACATGGGTATTAATACAATTATCAAAAGTTACTTTTAAGAAGATTCCAGCTTCTAATATTGTATTGGGAGTTGCATTCGCAGCTATCTGGGGAATCGTTATATGGAAGATAATGAGAGAGTTTTCTGTTGAAAATGCAGAGGTTGGAGCTTCATGGTTCGGTATACTAAACTCATTTTTTATTATCACATTTGCTCCATTATTTTCTAAATTTTGGAATACTGGAATTATAAAGTCTGGACCAATCAAATTTGCATTAGGGCTGATCTTAGTAGCTGTAGGTTTTGCGATCTTAGCATTCGGAAGTATGAGTATCCCTATCGGAGCCAAAACAGCTTCTGTAAGTATGTTTTGGTTGATCTTAGCTTATCTCTTCCATACATTAGGAGAGCTTTGTTTATCACCAGTAGGCCTATCTTATGTGAGTAAATTAGCTCCTGTAAGATTAATAGGAATTATGTTTGGAGTATTCTTCTTATCTAACTTCTTGGCCAATTGGGCAGGTGGTATGACAGGTAGTTACATTGATCCGATCGTAGAAGAAAAAGGAATGGCGTTCTTCTTTATGATATTTGCAGTGGTTCCAGCGAGTGCTGCATTGTTATTATTCTTAATAAAAGGAACATTAAAGAAAATGATGCACGGTATAGATTAATACTGAACACAAGAATTATTCATACTTTCAAAACAGTATGAAAAACCGAGCCCTTTGATGCAAGTCGAAGGGCTTTTTTAATAGGGATATTCCTAAGAAGTGAATTCCATTATAGATTATGTGTTTTCATCGAATTACTTCTAAACTATTACTCGTTTTTCGAATGATTTATCGTAAAAAACGGTGTAAAGAGAAATAACCCTTGTTTGCCGCTCTCCCAAGAGTATCTTGCTACGAAGCTGTCAAACCTTGGTCCAGTGCTTTAGACTTAGTTTCTTCAAACACAGATTCTGTACTCCATGCTACATCTTCAATTGCAAAAGCGCAGAGGACGCAGAGATTTTCTTCAGGGAAAATTTTACGATTCCCAAGCCTATCAGGATTGGTAAGCTCATTCACGGAAAAGTTAATTTATATTTACAACGTAAGGCGAGATCCATAGTATTCCGCTCTTTTAAATTGACTGTTCATGGGTATTATTTCAAACCATACTTTTCCCAATCCTCGATATAGTCTATATCGGATAGTGTCTGTATCTCAACAACTTTCAAACCTTGGTCCAGTGCTTTAGACTTAGTTTCCTCAAAAACAGATTCTGTACTCCATGCTACATCTTCGAATAGAAATTGATAATTAGAATCCATTCCAAGCAGGTAGTATCCACCATCTAAACTTGGACCTATAACTACATTGTTGTCATCAAGAGCGTCGATCGCTTGTTGAATATGCTTTGCAGACAATTGAGCACAATCGCTTCCGATTATGATTGCCCTATCCGTTTTTATCAAAACTTCTTGGAACGCTTTTTTGATTCTATCTCCCAAATCACCTTCTGACTGTAGTCCTTTGATAAAAATATCGGAATCCCAGTCATCAGCGTCGTCTATAAATTCTGAATAATAAACACATCTATCTACATCAGGAATAGCCGCCAAAACTTTATTGGTATGAGATGTAAGTTGCAGATATATACTTAATGCCATTTCATCACCAACATCTTTTGCCAATCTGGTTTTTACGTGACCTAGGCGAGGGTTTTTTATGAAGACAATTATGCTAGTTGTCAATTTTATACTTGTCTTTCTACTCAAATTTTTTTTTTAGTGACATTCATGTATCATTAGCTTATTGGCAGTGTTATTTCTACGACTGTTCCTATTGGATTTCCATGTTCGTCTTGCTTATCAGAATATTTTACAGGATTATTTCTTACACCTTTTCCCTTTAATCTTTCATTTACAACATTTAATGCGACGGATTTATGCGATGATATTTTATTCTCTGCTGCCGCTTTTCTACCTAGGCCATTATCAGAGATTGTACATTTAAGATTCTCTCCATATTGTACAAAATAGATATTAATTTTTCCTCGCCTTTCCTTTAGTCCTTTCACTCCATGAATAATAGCGTTTTCTATAAACGGTTGAATAATCATAGCAGGAATACTTATGCCATCCTCTACATTTGGATCTTCGATAATTTCATAATCAAAACTTTGATTATTTGCCATTTGTTCCAAAGAAAGATAACTTTTTAGATAAGCTATTTCATCCTCTAAAGTGATTTTTTCTTCACGACTTTGATTAAGTACACTTCTCATCATAGATGAAAATTGTTGAAGATACTTTCTGGCCTTCTTATTGTCTTCTCTTGCTATCAGTCCTTGTATTGAATTTAAAGCGTTGAACACGAAATGCGGATTCATCTGTAGTTGTAGTGCTTTTTGCTGTAAGTTTAGCATTTTGTTTTCTTGAATCAAGAGCTTTCTTTCTTGGGCGGATTTTTCTTTGAGTCGATTATATCGAGAATTAAAAAACACTGCAGTAAGTAATATTCCTAATGCTCCCAAAAGACCAGCCAACCAATAATACTGTACAGTATTATCATTCACTCGGATATTAATCGTTTCGGCATATGTGTAGTATTTATTATCGACCGTGGCACGTACTTGAAACCGATATTTTCCAGCGACGAGATTTCTATATTCCGCTTCTGTTTTTTTGCTTGCTTCTGACCACTCATTGAAACCTACATTGTTTGATAGGCTATTGGATTTGGTTAATTTTGTTTGATAGACTAATTCTTGTGGGCGGGTAAGTTGTATTCCCTCATATGATATTTCTAGGTCATTATTTCCATTGTCCAAAGCCACAGTCTCCTTTGTAGAGTGATAGTCTCCATTTACCTTAACAGATGATATATTTATCTCTGGAGGATCAAAGGTTTCAATGTTTTTGGAATCTATTATTTGATATAAATAAGAACCAGCTGCGATCCAGATATTATTCCATTTATCAACGGTAGTAGCATGGATGAGCTCTGTGTTTAGTTCTCTAATATGAGTCAGTTCTCGACTGCGAATATTAAATATGCCTACCTGATTGTCTGCACAATAAAGGAGGTTGTATTCACCTATTCCAAATATTTTTGATAGACCAATTGAGTCTGTTCTATATAGCGTGTCGATTGATCCTTCTTTTCCAAATGAAACAATTCCTTTTTTGTCAGAAATAAAAAGTTTGTCGTTTTGAGCTGTTACACTGATATCTGATTTTGTGTGCAGAACAAGTTCTCGCCAAGATTTATCTTTGATATAAACGGCGCGATCAAGCCATAAAATATTGACTTTATCTACTTCGAAAAATCTTCCATTTTTTATCTCATTGATATCATAGAACTCTTCTCGATTTGGAATGAAGTCGCTACCAGATTTTTCAAAAACACCTGATGTTGTTAACAGCATCTTTTCATCATTGCTGTAATCTAATACATGAAGATTATTGGGGCTTTGTAAAGTCTTTTTATTATTCTTAGTTGTGAATAGTCCCTTTGAAGTCAGGATAAATGTTTGATTGTTTTGATATTTGATATCAATGATGGAGGCATTAAAATTTTGTTGACGATCCAAAATTATCCCATCATATAAACCTAGTTCTCCATTTGAGGTTCCGTATTGTAAGTGGCCAAAATCAGTTGACTTAAGGGATGTAATGGTCTTAGAGATATCATACGTTTTTACTCGGTATTGTCCATGAAGAATTGAAGAGAAAAAAAAGATTCCCATAAAAGTCAATAGTGATATACAAGAGCGCATCACCATCGATTAATCTAAAATTTGAAGTTTGGCGTATTTTAGCATAATTCTTTTTTCTTTACTATCGGATAGACCATCAAAGAAGATCGTCGCAACTAATCGTTCATCAACAGTTTTTACTAAGCCTTGGCCAAATTTCAAATGTATAACGGTCATACCAGCTTTGATCTTAGAAGCAGGACTCGCTTTGAAGTCTCCTGGATCAATTCCTAGTGAAGGAACTTTTTGAGGCCCAAGCTTTTTAAAATTACCCAATACTTTTGGCGTTCCAAAACTCGGTTTCTCTTTTGTGATTGACATCAGAGAATCAATATTTGTCTGTCCTAATTCTTCTAAGAATCGACTGGGATCGTTGTATCTAGCATTACCATATTGGTATCTGCTTGAAGCATAACTCAAGGTAAGAAATTCCTCCGCTCTCGTAATTGCTACATAGAATAATCTACGTTCTTCATCAATCTGATCAGGGGATGAAAGTGACATGAATGATGGAAATAAATTTTCTTCCAATCCCACAACATAAACTGATCTGAACTCTAAACCTTTCGCAGCGTGCACACTCATAAGTGTTACTACATCAGTATTTTGTTCTTCTTTGTCTGCATCAGTCATGAGAGAGATTGATTGTAAGAAGACTGACATTGATTTTTCTTGCACCTCTTCTCCATCTATAAGTTCATCATCATCAACAAACTCTTTTACTGCATTTAATAGGGCATTGGCGTTTTCTACTCTGTTTTCTCCTTCTGGGCTAGTATCTGATTTTAGCAATTCGGATATTCCAGATTTTCTAGCTATGAATGTAGCTAATTCGTAAGCATCTTGAGTGATCGCTTTCTGCTTGAATGATTTTATCAGTTTTACAAATTCACCAATAGATTTTTTTGCTCTAGGCCCAAAATCAATTTTAGAGAGAACTTGCCACATGCTCATCTCGTTGTCATCTGCTAGTTTTGAAATCTTCTCTATAGTCGTTTTTCCTATACTTCTACGAGGATAATTGATGATCCGTTTTAGCGCTTCATCATCTCTATCGTTAACGGCAAGTCTCATATAGGCTACAAGATCTTTTATCTCTTTCCTTTGATAGAATGATAGACCACCATAGATCCTGTAGGCTATATTATTTCTTCTTAATTGCTCTTCAAAAACTCTTGATTGAGAATTTGTTCTATAGAGAATAGCAATCTCATTATTTCTAAGGTTGTACCTGTTTTTATTTTCTACTATGCTATCTGCAATTCGTTTTCCTTCTTCTGTTTCTGTCATCGCTTTGATGACTTTGATTTTTTCTCCTTCTCCCTTATCAGTCCAAATTTTCTTTTGGATTTGGCGCTTATTATTATTTATCACCTCATTTGCAGCTTCTACTATGAATGATGTGGATCTATAATTCTGCTCTAGTTTAAAAGTCTGGACATTAGGATAGTCACTTTGATACATCAAGATATTCTCGATGGTTGCTCCTCTAAATGAGTATATAGACTGCGCATCATCACCTACAATACAGATATTCTGAGGACTGCCTTGATAATCAACCAGAAGTTTGATAGTAGAGTATTGAAGCACATTCGTATCCTGAAACTCATCTACCATTACATATTTAAACTGTTGTTGATACTTTTCTCTTACTCCATCAGGATTTTGATATAAAAGGCGAAACATCTGAAGCAATAAATCATCGAAATCCATGGCTCCTGCTCTTAGGCATTTGGCCGCATATTTTTCGTAGATCTGATATATAAGTGGTCTTCGATTCATACGATCAAGGGCCATCAGTTCTTCGTTGTTTACATAAGCTTTTGGCGTGATAAGATTACTCTTTGCAGCTGATATTCTAGCACGTACTGCACCATTATTATATACTTTTTTGTCTAGATTTAGTGATTTTATTATTTCATTGATTACACTCTTACTGTCGTCAGTATCATAGATTGTAAAATCATTCGGATAACCGATTTTGTGCGCTTCTCTTCTTAGAATCTTTGCGAATAATGAGTGAAAAGTACCTGCCCAAACTCGTTGAGCACCAGAACCTACCACTTTTTCGATCCGCTCTTTCATCTCTTTGGCAGCCTTATTGGTAAATGTCAGTGCCAAAATCTCCCAAGGGGGTACGCCCTGATTTATAATATGAGCGATTCTATATGTGAGTACACGCGTCTTACCTGATCCCGGACCGGCGATTACCATTACTGGACCTTCGGTAGCGGTTACCGCATTCCTTTGTATTTCGTTTAATTCTTTTAAATATGAATGTCCTACATCTTGCATTCTGCAAATTTCGCATTTTTTTGGGAGGGTATCATATTAGTAATAGATTTAATTTGAAAATGGCTCCAGAATTTCTAGAACCATTTTCGAATTTGCGCGATGTTTATTTGCTTTTAAAGCTAGAAACTTCTCACTTTTCTCTTACTTGGTTTTCCTTCCACATCAAAGATCATTTTCGATTTCTTAGTTAATGGGGCACCTGTTTCTTCTTGGTATATGTTTTTATATTTATTGAACAGCGCTTTTGGCATTTTCTCACCGTTAATTTTAAGGTGTTTTCCTGAAAGTTCTATTTTATTGGATTTGTATTCGTTTAGTAAACCATCACTATTTAGAGCATTACCTAGTTTGTCTACAACGGTACTTGATCCAAAAGGACCTCCACCATCTCTGATGTCCATATTTTCATCATTAAAATGTTCGAATCCTTCAAACCCTTTGAAGTTATTAAATCCTTCGAAACCATCCATTTCTAAATTAAACATTTGCATTGAAGAGTCTAACTGAATTCCCATTTTCTCTAGTGCTTCCTCTAGACCCTCAAGTCCTTCTAAATTTTGTAATTGTTCTAGCCCTTTTAGTTCCTTGAGATTTTCTAATTTTTTCAAACCTTCCAGATTTTCTAATCCCTCAAGGTCAAACCTTCTGAAACCTTCCATATCTCGCATTTTCTGCAATACATCATTATCAAGAAGTTGCTCTATGTTTCCACCGAACTCTCTCCAGTCTTGTCCATCGAACATCATACCAAACGAATTGGAAAAAACGCTGTCCATAGATTTACCATCAAAAAGGTTTTCCATATCGAACCGCATCTCGTCAAAGCTTTCACTCATGTCAAAAGTGAATCCATCCAATACAGAATCTATATCATTTTGGTAATCTTGATAATCACTTTCTGGAATTGTTTTACCATCAATTTTAAGTTTTGTGATTTTACCTTTGTTCTTAGTTATCTCTATCTTTTTTCCGTTTTTATCAGTAGTTATCGAAAATGAACTCTCTTCTTCTTGAGGAAACGTATCCTGTTGAGTTAGTAATTTTTTAGAATTTTCATACTCAATAACATCCGCAGGAATCAACAAGTTTTGATTTTTAAATGTTAGCATTGGACTTCCTTTTAGGTGAAATCTTTCGTCTAACTCAATTAAATCCTTTGTGGTTTTATTCATAAAATCTTTTTTCAATCTACTTACAACTTCTCCTGTTTCTTGTTCTGCACCATCTACAGTTATTGAAGAAAATAGGCCTTTCTTAATATCTAGTACTATTTCTTCGTCGCCAATTAGTTTGATCTCATCATTTAACACTGGGTCCGATTGCAAGTTTGCATCTTCCCAATTACTCTGAATCTCATTAATAATGTCAAAAGTTAATTCTTGTTCTAACATTTGACTATTAGTATTACTAGCAAACAGGATTGCTACAAATAGTAATAGAACAGTTGCTACCGATTTTTCCTTGATGTCATTTTTTGTTTGTTCCATATTAAGTATTCTTTTTATTCTGTTTAATAATTGATGTTTGTTTGAAGCAAATGGCATGGCTAAAGATGGAATTCCTGAATTCCGCATTTCTTCTAATTTTACCAAAACCTTTGCATATGTTACTGAATCGATATTATTATTGATAGCTGCATCATCGCAGCAGTTTTCTCTTTCTGCTTTTATATTAGCACTTATCCACCACATGGCAGGATGGAAAAAGTAGATGATTTCAATAATTGTCAATGCTAAGTTGACAATGTAATCGTTTCGTTTAATGTGAAATAATTCGTGAGCGATGATTGCTTCTATTTCTTGAGTGGTAAGCATATTAATCATTCCAACAGGAAGGAGAATGATTGGTTTCATATGTCCTAGAACCATCGGCACATTGATTTTTGCAGATTCCATAAAATGTACTGCTTTTTTGACCCCTAGATTAACTTTTGTATTCGCTAATACTTTATGGATAATTGGATCGAGTAGCTCAGTTGCCGTAGATTTGATATATTGTATATATACAAATGAGAATACGAATTTTAGTGAAAACAAAAGTGCACCTACTATCCAAATAGTATTTATATGATTCAAATTATTAGTGAAGACATTATTTATGTTTTCAATTATACTTGTTGAAGGTTGTGTTGAGCTAATCTGAGTAAATGAGTGGGTAAAAGCTTCGGAAGCTGGAACTATATCTGGTTCAAAATAGTAAATAAAAAACGTGATGACACTGCAGACTAACGACAACAAAACACTAATGAATGAGACATTATATTTGAATTCTGATGACTTATGTTGATAAACCTTATGAGTCGCTGACATAATTAGCGCAAGTAGAGAAACCTGCCATAAAGAATGGATGATTGTCCAACCAAGTGCATAGGAAATATCAAATCCAAGAAAAGAAGTTAATTGATCGATCATTTATTTTGAGTTTTCTATGCTTGAGATTAGTTTTTTAATTTCGTCTAGGTCTTCTTGGCTTGTTTCGCTATTACCAAGTGCTTGTAATACTAGTGATTTAGCGGACCCCTTGAAAGTGGCACTTATAAATGAAGATAGAAGATCCTTTTTCGCTTCATTTTCAGAGACTTTTGCAGAATAAATGTGCGTTCTCGAAGATGTATCTCTAACAGCGTGACCTTTTTCAGCCATTATTTGCATTAATTTGAGGGTGGTAGTATATCCAGCTTCTTTGTCTTCTGATATCTTTTCATGAACATCTCTGACAGAACAAGGTCCTTTGTCCCACAAAATTTGGAGGATTTTTAATTCACTATGGGTTGGCTTAGCCATATTTATAAGTTTATAATTTACAAAATGCAAGTCGTCTACGAATATTTTCGTACAAATATATACGAATATTTTCGTACTTACAAATTTACTACGAATTAATTCGTAGTAAATTTATTTTGATAGATTATTCTTAAAAAATATGATAAGAATAGGCAATAATTTATCTGTAGACAGATTCAATAGCTCAACAATTAATATCATCTTTGTACACATGAGAATTAGCATATTACAATACGATATAAAATGGATGGATATTCAATATAATATTGATACAATATCCCGACATTTAGCATCTTTAGTTGATGATGTAGATTTAGTGGTATTGCCAGAAATGTTTTTAACAGGTTTTAATATGGATGCAAATTCTGCAGCTATCAATGAGGATCATATTGCAATAGAAGAATTGGTAAAT